>Ga0181520_10000840_pt1 | contig 66281 bp, 65 predicted proteins | sample PEATcosm2014_Bin_29_FD_132451 | JGI IMG/M metagenome (GOLD analysis project Ga0181520, IMG submission 132451) | Peatland microbial communities from MTU Mesocosm Facility, Houghton, MI, USA - PEATcosm2014_Bin02_30_metaG | ecosystem: Environmental > Terrestrial > Soil > Wetlands > Peat | place...
AGGTCCGCGGACACATAGGCCGACTGGCACATAGGCCGACTGGCACATAGGCCCTTAATTGATAAAATTACTTAATTTTGTTAAAATAACATCTGGAATTCAATTCCCGTCAGACTTACAAGGAGCGAAGATGAAATCTATTATAATGGCCGGAGGCTCAGGCACAAGGCTCTGGCCTCTTTCCCGGAAAAATTACCCGAAGCAGTTCCTGTCAATATTCGGAGAGAACAGCTTTTTACAATCGACAGCATTACGTCTGCTTTCACTGGGGAAACCGGAGGACATTTACGCAGTCGCGGGAGAGGAATACAAACTTACCATATCAGGGCAGCTGTCGGAAGTCCTCGACAATGGTTTCAAAAATATGATCATCGAACCGTCAGGCAGGAACACAGCCCCTGCGATAGCGCTCTGCGTAAAATACTTCATTGAAAAAGAGTGCTGCGCCGGTGACGAAGTACTGTTTTTCTCGCCCTCCGACCATATTATCAGCCCGGTTGAAGATTTTGCGGAAACCGTTAAAAAGGCTTTACCCCATACATCAAAAGGCATAGTTGTTTTCGGAATTACCCCTGTTGCGCCGGAAACCGGCTATGGGTATATAGAGCTTGGAGCCGGCACATCCGGAGATGCGGGAAAAGTGGTCAGGTTCGTTGAAAAACCGGATGAAGAAACGGCAAAACGCTACCTTTCGTCCGGAAATTTCCTGTGGAATTCCGGAATGTTCATGTTTACCATTGATGTGATCATGAAGTCTTTCGAACGTTTCGCGCCGGAAATATTCAGGTGCCTCCGCTTGATGACATTGGATGAAATGCTCGCATGTTACAGCGATCTCAGCGCAATCTCCATCGACTATGCCGTGATGGAAAAATCGCCCGATATTTTCTGTTCGAGGATGTCTGTCCGGTGGAACGATATCGGTTCCTGGAAATCTGTTTACGATGTCCTCCCGAAGGACGGATCCGGCAACGCAGTCGAAGGGGATGTTGAACTTATCGATGTCAATGACTCCCTGGTCTTGAGCGACAAAAAACTGATTGCCATGATTGGCGTATCCAATCTTGCCGTGATTGAAACGGCGGACGCAATCCTGATAAGCGACAGGAATAAAACCCAGCTTGTTAAAGATATGGTGTCGCGCCTGAAGGGTAAATCCCGCAAAGAAGCCGATGAAAATATAACTACTTACAGACCCTGGGGATGTTATACTATTCTTGAAGAATCCGCCGGGTATAAAATAAAAAAAATATCCGTCAATCCCGGAGCGACTCTTTCTCTCCAGAGGCACAGGAAGAGAAGCGAACACTGGATAGTGGTTAAAGGCACCGCAGGAACCAGGATCGGTGAAAAGGATTATGTAATAAATGAAAATGAAAGCGCATTCGTACCCATCGGAGCTCTCCACCGGCTTTCAAACCCCGGAAAGTCTGTTCTTGAAATTATCGAAGTGCAGAACGGGGAATATACCGGCGAAGACGATATCGAAAGGATCGAAGACAAATACGGCCGGATTTGATTTTATACGGAATATCCATTAAAATATATCTTATTAGCAAATACAATGAAGGAGGCCGAAATGGCAATAAAAGTTGGTATTAACGGGTTTGGTCGTATCGGAAGACTGGTATTCAACGCTCTTGTTGAGCAGAATCTTCTGGGATCAAAATTTGACGTGGTAGCCGTAGTCGATATAACAACCGACGCGAAATATTTCGCTTATCAGCTGAAATACGATTCCGTACATGGTCAATTTAACGGCGAACTTTCAACCGCTAAAAGCAGCCCTGACTCCGAAGCTGACGACATTCTCATCGTCAACGGCAACAAGATCAAGTGCGTTCTTGCTACAAAGAACCCCTCCGAACTCCCCTGGAAAGCTCTTGGAGTAGATTATGTTATCGAAAGCACCGGGCTTTTCACCGATTCAGAGAAAGCAAAAGGCCACATCGCAGCCGGAGCGAAGAAAGTTATTATTTCCGCTCCCGGTAAAGGCGAGGTCAAGACAATAGTAATGGGCGTCAACGAAGGCGAATATGATCCTAAAAAGCATGACATAGTTTCAAACGCATCCTGCACAACAAACTGCCTTGCTCCGCTTGTGCATGTCATCCTCAAAGAAGGCATCGGGATTGAAACGGGACTTATGACTACTATACATGCATACACAGCGACCCAGAAGACCGTAGACGGTCCTTCTAAGAAAGACTGGAGAGGCGGCAGGGCGGCTGCAATCAATGTTATCCCTTCTACAACAGGCGCAGCAAAGGCTGTGGGCGAAGTTTTACCCGCGACAAAAGGGAAACTCACAGGCATGTCATTCCGCGTTCCTGTAGCCGATGTTTCTGTAGTAGACCTGACTTTCAGAGCTACAAAAGACACCTCGATCGAGGAAATTGACAGCCTTATGAAAAAAGCATCTACTTCATACCTTAAAGGCTTCCTGGGCTACTGCAACGAAGAAGTAGTTTCGAGCGACTTCGTTCATGACAAAAGATCCTCTATTTACGATTCTCTCGCCACGATGCAGAATAATTTAAAAGGCGAAAAACGCTTCTTTAAAGTAGTGTCATGGTATGATAACGAATGGGGTTATTCAAACAGGGTTGTAGATCTTTTAAAGTACATGTCTGAAAAGTAATTAATAAGAGGCAGTAAGGACGGTAATTCCTGACTGCCTCTTATGTTTTTTTACCTTAACAGGAGGCTTAAAGTGAGCATTTCTAAAAAGACCGTAAAGGATATCGATTTAACCGGCAAACGTATTATTATGAGAGTGGACTTTAATGTCCCTATGAAAGACGGAGTGGTCCAGGACGATACCCGCATCAAAGCGGCCATGCCTACGATAAATTATATTTTAGCGCATAAAGCTAAAAGCCTTGTCCTGATGTCGCATCTGGGCGACCCTAAAAAAGATATGGAAAAGGCCAGGGAAAAGACCGTAAAAGACGGTAAAGTTTTCGATGAAAAAAAATACCTTGCAGGCAAGCATATGCTTAAACCCGTCTGCGATCATTTCGCCAAACTGCTGGGAAAAGAAGTTAAATTCGCACCCGACGCTCTCGGGGCTGATACAAAAAAGCTCGTTGATTCCCTCAAGGACGGAGAGGTCCTGATGCTTGAAAATACGCGCTTTCATAAGGAAGAAACATCAAAGGACGCCGCGGACAGGGAAAAGATGGCCAAAGAATTAGCCTCCTACGGCGACATTTTTGTTAACGATGCCTTCGGAACTGCACACAGGGCGCATGCCTCCACTGAAACAATCGCGCACTTCCTTCCCGCGGTCGCAGGTTTCCTGATGGAAAAAGAGCTCGAGTATCTTGACGAAAAGGTTGTCAAGAACCCTGCAAAACCTTTCGTTGCGATAATCGGCGGAGCTAAAGTATCATCGAAAATAAGCGTGCTGGAAAGCCTGCTGGAAAAAGTAGACAAGCTCATCGTGGGCGGCGGAATGGCTTATACATTCTTAAAAGCGAAAGGCCTGAGCGTCGGAACATCCCTGATAGAAGACGATATGATAGAAAAGGCCCGCAATATCCTCCAGAAGGCATACGAAACGCATGTCTATATATACCTGCCCATAGACCATATAGTCACTCATGAATTCTCGGCCGATGCGCCTTTTAAGCATGTCGCAAGGGGCAATATCGACGAAGGCGAGATGGGAATGGATATTGGACCGCTGACAATTGAAAAATTCCAGGGAGCCCTGAAAGGCGCAAAAACAGTCTTCTGGAACGGCCCGCTCGGTGTTTTCGAATTTCCTAAATTCTCGAAAGGCACCATGGCTATTGCTGAAACACTTGCAAACCTGCCGGACTGCATTACCGTAATAGGCGGCGGAGATTCCGTATCAGCCGTCAACAAGGCCGGTGTAGCCGATAAAATGTCTCATATTTCGACAGGCGGCGGCGCTTCTCTTGAACTTGTTGAGGGAAAGGTTCTCCCCGGTGTCGCAGCCCTGATGGATAAATAGGAACTAGACCATATTAATTTAAGGAGATTAAAATGTCCCGCAAACCGTTTATAGCAGGCAACTGGAAAATGTATAAAACAATAGCCGAAGGCCTGAGTTTTTCTGATGAATTCAGGAAGCTTGTATCCGATGTCAAGGACAGGGATATGCTCATTTGCGCGCCCTTCACCCTGCTCCAGCCTCTTGCACAGGCTTTTAAGGGAAGCAATATAAAGCTCGGCGCTCAGAATATGTATTTCGAGAAAGAAGGCGCTTTTACCGGTGAAATATCACCCCTTCAGGTCCTTGATGCCGGGGCAGCCTATGTCCTCCTCGGACATTCGGAACGCCGCCATGTCTTCGGGGAAAAAGACAGCCTTATCAACAAAAAAATGATTTCTGCGCTGGCGGCCGGGCTATTGCCCGTGCTCTGCGTCGGAGAACTTCTCGAAGAAAGGGAAAAAGGTAAAACCGAAGAAGTAGTCAAGACACAGGTCATGGAAGGATTTAAGAATATCGATAAAGAAACTGCCCGGAAAGTCACGATAGCTTATGAACCAGTGTGGGCGATTGGAACCGGTAAAACAGCCACTCCGGAAGACGCAGACAGCGTTCATGCATATATCAGAAAGGTATTGACCGAAGTATACGGCTCCGAATTCGCCCTGTCGATGAGAATTCAATACGGCGGATCAGTGAAAGCAGAAAATATCGATACCCTTATGGCAAAGGAGAATATCGACGGTGCGTTGGTAGGCGGAGCGAGCCTGAAAGCCGAAACTTTCGCAAGGATCGTTAAATTTCAGAAGTAAAAGAGCGGGAGGTTATTATTCTTTTCATGAAGTATTTTGATCTTAGAGCAGAAGTGAAGGATGTTGTCCATGAAATTCTGGAGTATAAGTGGCTGGAAAGTGAAAAAGCGGGAAAAGACATCGGCCTCCAGAGGGCGGCCTTTGAATGGATAACCAGATACTATGATGGCTGGTTTAAATTCAATAATCAGCGTTATTCAAAAAACATTTAAAAGTAAAACCGTTTGATGAAAGCCGTTAGGTGGATTATTTTTTCTGTAATTTTTCTTTCCGTGGTCACATTCGTTGTTGCTGTCTGGTTTTATACCGCCAATCCGGGTTATATTTTTAAAGCTCTCTCAGACAGCCTTCATGATACATATTCACTCGATATAAAAGCCTCGAAAGTAGGCTTCGACCTGCTCCATGGAGTGGAAATATCCGGAGTCACCCTGTCTTCCGCTTCGGGTAAACTCTATTTCAGGAAAGGAAGCATCCTGTATAATCCCATCGCCCTTTTTAATAAAAAAATCGATATACTCGGCATCAAAGTCATCGGCCTTGAAACGCATGCAGACATGATCGAAAATCTCTACCATATATTCTCGAAAAAATCTTCGCCTGCCGGCCCGGCTGCCTTCAATATTGCGGTCCACAGGCTTGAAATAGAAGATTCGACTTTCATTTATAATGACATACCTTTCAGTATATATCTCTCGATCTCTCCTGACAGGCCCATAGACCGCATGCCGCTCACGCTTATGGTCAAATCAAGCGCCGGGGAGATAGCTTTCAGGGGCAATACAAGTTCCGGAAAGATAAAAGTATCACGGCTCGATATCGACTCGATTTTCAAGACAGGAAGTTCCATTGTAATCGACGATTTAGACGCGTCTGTAACCAGGGATAAAAACAGCCTGTTGTACTGCGATTGCTTCACTCTCGGTATGTATTACAATAAGATGCTGTTCAAATCCGCGGGACCGTTTAAATTTAATTTTAACCCGAAGGATAAAATTCTCGCAGTTAACGATATAACGGCCGTCATGTCGGAAAGCACCGCTAAGGCGTCCAGCCTGTCATACGACTTCGTTGAAAAAAGGCTTGAAATAGTCGCGGAGTCTTCTTCGATCGATATCGGAGACTTCCTCCCCCGTGCCGCGGGACGACTGAGCGGCCCTTTTTCATTAATTTCTCATGACGGTTTGATATTGAGCGGTGATTTTAAGGTATCAGCTTTAGACTATGATTCCATAAGGAATTGCGAAGGGACCGTTTCTATTGTGAGCAATGCTATGAAAGCCGAAGCCGTGGCAGTCACTCCGGCCGGAAAAGCCGAAGCCGTTATTGAAACTGGCGACATTTTCAACCTCGGAATAGCTGTTCAGGTCAAGATAGACGAGTTCGATATTGAAAAGGTGATCTCTTCTCTCGGAGAAGTGAAAAGCTCATCCATGCAGGCCCAGGCTCCTGACCAGACTCCTGCCGCAAAGCAGCTGTTTAAAATTTATCCGGTCGATTTTATTTTTGAAATAAAAAATATCATCTATAAAAAATTTTCTGTTACCGACGCGAGGATTGCAGGCGAGGCGGAACCGGGACGTCTGGCTGTCAGGGAATTAAAGGCTCAGTTTTTCCGCGGGACATTAAGCTCCGGCTTCGTAATATCGGGAGGATCGCTTTCAGGCGGAATAAAACTGGAAGGCTGCAGGCTGAAAGACTTTTCAAATCTCTTCCTTGAAGACGGCATTAAAAGGCTCTACGGCATTTTTTCTTTCAGCGGAAATTTCATTGTGCCTCTCCAGGACATAAAACTCTCTTCGGGAACATTCGAAGCTGCCATCGTCAACGGGGAGGTCAGGGATTTTTTCCTCCAGGAGGCGATAGCCCAGACCCTTTACGATATCCCGATGAATGATATTTTTTTCGATTCCATCCATGCAAAGGGAAAATTAGAGAATAGTAAAATCACAATCGAAGAAGCCGGCTTCGAGAGCAGGGATATTATTGCAAGCGCCCATGGAGCAGCATCGCTTTCAGATAACGCCATCGACTTCAGCGGAAATATCAGGTTCCTGAGCTCATATCTGGCAGACCTTCCTAACGTTACACAGATATTTACCGCCGGACATGAATCCGGCGGCTGGGTGAGTTTCGATGTAAAAGCCGGGGGGACATTTGCAAAACCGGCTGTCAGCATAGAATGATACTTTGATAATTGTTGATCCGCGATGTATACTTATATCAGGAGAGAAATATGGATTTTATCGACTTGAAAAGCCAGTACAGGGATATTAAAGCTGATGTGGATGCAAAAATAAATTCTATCATAAGCAGAACGGCTTTTATCGGCGGCCCGGAAATCAGGGAACTTGAGGAAAAGCTTGCCGCCTACACAGGCGCCGGTTATGCGGTAGGATGCTCTTCAGGTACGGATGCGCTAATACTTCCCCTGCTTGCGCTCGGCATTAAACCCGGCGACGAGGTGATAACCACCCCTTTTACTTTCATAGCCACGGCCGAAGTTGTGTCATTTATCGGGGCGACTCCCGTTTTCACGGATATTAACTCTGAAAATTATAATATTGACATTACACGGATCGAGAGCCGGATCACATCCAGGACTAAGGCGATAATTCCAGTATCTCTTTACGGCCAGGTCCCCGACATGGATGAAATAAACCGCATAGCAAAAAAGCATAATATTTTTGTCATAGAAGACGCGGCCCAGTCATTCGGAGCCGTCTACAGGGGCCGCAAATCCTGTTCGCTGACCGGAGCAGGTGCAACATCCTTTTACCCGTCCAAACCCCTCGCCTGCTACGGCGACGGCGGTATGGTTTTCACAAATGACGGAGATCTTGCCGCAAAGATGAGAAGCATTTTAAACCATGGCCAGGGTGAAAGGTATATCCATAAATATATCGGGCTGAATTTCAGGCTCGATACGATCCAGGCCGGGATTTTACTCGCAAAATTCACACGTTTCGAACAGGAAGCTGATAAAAGATTCGAATTAGGGAAAAAATACAATGAACTCCTGAAAGACAGTCCGGTTATTACCCCCCGCATAGAAGATTATACCGGAAGGCATGTCTTCGCCCAATACTCCGTCAGGGTAAAGAACAGGCAGGAAGTTATCGAAAAACTTAAAGAAAAAGGCATACCTACGGCAATACATTATCCCATACCTATCCATCTCCAGGAAGCATATAAATATCTGGGATACAAACCGGGCGATTTCCCGGTTTCAGAGAAAATAGCGGGGGAAATTTTCAGCCTGCCCATGCACCCCTACCTGACTCTGCAGGACCAGGTATTAATAAGCGATACAATTAAATCAGCGGCGCGCTAATCAAGGAGGTCGCTGGAATAACCATGGAGAATTGGCTTTGGTTAAACCCCGCTCTTATCGTAATACTCTTATTGCTTTCCGGTTTCTTTTCATCGTCTGAGACTGCGCTGTTTGCGCTCGACGAGATGAAATTAAAAAACATGCACAATAAAAAGGACAAAAGAAGAATAAAGGTCCTTCTCCAGAACACATCGATACTGCTTATAACAATCCTCGCATGCAATACGGCTGTCAATACGGCCGCGGCCGCCCTCATAGAAAAACAGCTGTCTATCGGCAGCATAGTCTATTCAACCATCGCCGTGACCGTGATAATTCTCTTTATAGGGGATATCAGCCCCAAGACCATAGCCATACTCCGGGAAGAGCGCGTAGCCGCATTGAACTCGAAGATGTTATATCCCATATATATCCTCTTCAGCCCGATAACCCGCCTGGTAAACGTTTTAACCACGGGTTTTGTCGATTACCTTAGAAGGATACACCCTAAAGACAGCAGGGAGCCCGACAGGGAGAGGTTAACGGCAATTCTCTCGATCGTTTCCCGGGAGGATATTTTCAACAAGGACGAAAAGATACTAATTGAAAATATCGTTCATTTCACGGAAAGGGAAGTATGGAATATTATGACACCCAGGACGAAGGTGTTTTCAATCGAAAGGGGTTTACTTTTGAAAGACCTGATCCGCCAGGCGAAGAGAATGAAAATGTCCAAGATCCCGGTTTATGAAAGAACAGACGATAACCTTGTCGGAATGATCTATATGAAGGAAATTTTCCATTACTTTCTGTACCCCGAGAAGATTGACAACAAGAAGGCTGAAGATATAATGGAAAGCGTTTATTTTGTTCCTGAAACAAAGAAACTTTCCGACATGCTCGATGATTTCAAAAAAAAGAAGATCAGGATAGCCGCAGTCGTCGATGAGTATGGAAGCGCTCTCGGGATAGTTACTATGGCGGATGTTCTCGGAGAGATCGTCGGCGAACTTATGGATGAAAGCTTTACCATGGAGAAGAAAATAATAAAACTCCCGAAGAACAGGTTTCTCGTAAGCGGGGAATTGAGCCTTGTCGATTTTAACGATTATTTCCAGACTGAATTGAAAAGCGTCGATTATGAAACATTAGCAGGATATGTTATTGAAATGGCCGGTGATATACCGGATACGGGGTATTCATTCGAAACAAACGGGTATAACATAAGCGTCAGGGAAAAGAGCGATAAGACGCTTGAACTATTGATGGTTGAAAAAAAATAAAGGGCATGGTGGCATGGAACTGATTATCGCAGCCGGATTTTTATTACTGTCAGCCTTTTTTAACGGCAGTGAAACGGCTTTCATATCAATCAACAAGGTTAAGCTTTATTCACGCCTCGAAAACGGTTATTATAGCGCCAGAATTCTTACAATGTTAGCAAAGAGTTCCGAAAGCGTGATCGGGGGTTTTCTGATCGGTGTCAATATCTGCGATGTCGCCGTTGTATTGATATTCAATGTTTACCTCGCAAAACTTATAGGCCCCGGCCCTCTCGTACCGCTTTATTCGACATTGATCCTGACCCCCGTAATAGCGGTATTCGCCACTCTTTTCCCGAAAATCATTTTCAGGGAATACGCCGATGAGATCATGTCAAAGCTGTCTTATTTATATCTTGTAATATATATTCTTCTCTACCCTTTCCAGTTCATTTTTGTCAGGACAGTGAAATTTCTGCTTCAGATAATGGGGCTTAAAAAGAAAAAGACCATGTTTTCAAAGGACGAGTTCGGCATCCTGCTCGATATGACCACGGAAAAAGGAATTTTGAAGCAGAGTGAAAAGGAAATCATAGAAAGCATTATGAAATTCCGTAATATTAAAGCCCGTGAAATCATGGTTCCGCTCATCCGCATGACTTGCGTCGAAGAAAACGATACGGTGGAGATAGCTTCCGCCCTGATGCTCTCTACAGGGCATACAAGGCTTCCGGTCTTCAGGATAAGGGTTGACAACATGCTCGGCTATATCGAGAACAAGGACCTCCTTGCCGCAGTCAAGCATGACAGAGTCTCGAGCTATATCAGGGAGGGCATAATTGTTCCCGAAAGCGCCCCTATCAACAGGGTCCTTGTCGGCATGCAGAACGCTAAAGCGCAGATAGCCTTCGTGGTTGACGAATACGGCGGAGTAATGGGCGCGATTTCCAACCAGGATATCATTACCGAGATCATCGGAGAATTCGTCGAGATGAAAGGCGACTGGATTAAAAAAGAGGGTGAAGCATATATAGTTAACGGAATGATAGGGATCGACGAAATAAACGAGCTTTTAAACCTGAAAATAAAAAAATCGGATTTTGAAACGGCTGCCGGATTCATGCTTCATGAGCTTGAAAATATTCCCAGTCCGGGCGACAGCATAGAAGTCGGAAAATTTATTTTCGAAGTTTACTCCGCCACCAATGTACGCATTAAACAGATAAAGATTTACCCCAGGACAAGAAAGGCCTCTGGAAAATCAAAAAAAAGGACAGGGACTAAGCATGAGCACTGATATATCAGACTCTGACGGGCAGGAGGAGTCAATCTCCTTTAACCCGAGGAAAATAAAGCCGGTTAAACGCGAAGTCGAACTGGTGATCGAAAAATATGCCTCCGAGGGTTCCTCGATTGGCTATGATGAAGGAAAGGTCGTCTTTGTCAGATATGCGCTTCCGGGCGAAAAAGTCCTGGCAAATGTCTACAAGGAAACATCGGATTATGCGGTGGCTGAGCCGCTGGAGATCATCACGCCCTCACCCGACAGGATAAAAGCGCCCTGCCCTTATTTCGGGCTTTGCGGCGGATGCGATTACCAGATGCTGCCTTATGAAAAGCAGCTCGAAGCGAAGGCGCAGCTTTCCCTCGAAGTTTTCAGGCGGATCGGAGGATTTACACTTCCTGAACTGACCGGCACGGTTAAAAGCCCGTCTGAATATTATTACAGGAACACCGAAACATTCAAAGTCAATCCCAGGAAAAATCTCATAGGGTTTTTCAGGAAAGACACCAAATTTATAGTGGATATCAATGTTTGCATGCTCGCGATGCCGGGAATAAACGAAGCCCTTGCAGATATAAGATTGAGAGGGCCCTTTCCACCCCATAATTTCAAGGTCAGGACTACAGGAAAGGGAGACACAGTCGTCCACTGGGTTAAGACCGAGAATTACGAGGATAGGGAAGTTTTCGAAACAATAAGCGCTGCCGGAAGGGATCTTACTTTCAAGATTTCAAAGGACAGTTTTTTCCAGGTAAATAATTCAGTGATACCCCTCTGGATTGAAAAGATCATTTCTTTCCTGGATCCGGACGGCCATGAAAAAATATACGATCTTTACAGCGGGATAGGTCTCATAACCCTTTTTGTGAGTTTTTTTGCAAAGGAGACAATAGGCATAGAGATCGCTAAAAGTTCTGTTCAGGATGCCGATTATAACCTTAATCTGAACAATATTAAATCCAATGTAAAATTCATCCAGGCCGGAGTGGAGGAGAAGATCGCCGAACTCGGCTGCGCCGACGTTATAATAATCGATCCCCCGAGAAGAGGCCTTGACCCTGAAACCATAGCCTCTATTAAACGTTCAGGACCGGGAAAGATAATCTACTCTTCCTGCAGGCCCTCGACGATGGCAAGGGACATAAAAGATTTTTCAGATGAGTACACGATCAAAGAAATGTACCTGTTCGATATGTTCCCGCAGACCCAGCATATGGAAATGCTGTCCCTGCTCACGAGGAAAAACTGACAGGAGAAGATAATGCGAATAGTTCCCATGGGCCTGATGTTTATCTGCATGACACTTTCTTCCGCTTTTATTTTCGGGTCATCGCCGGGATCGAAAGAAGAGATAAACGCAAGGATAATTAAATACAGGACTAGCGCAGTTACTATTACCGTCAGGGATGAAAACGGCAAATCACTGAGCTCATCTGGAATTACCGTCGAAGAGACAAACCAGAAATTCCTGTTCGGCTGCAATATTTTTCTCTGGGGTTCTCTCGACAATGAGCCTGAGAAACGTAAACTTTACAGGGATTATTTCGCAGGCCTTTTCAATTACGCCACATTGCCTGTTTACTGGAGCGGGTACGAGATCGAAAAAGGTAAAAAAAACGATCCTCTAATTTCGGATATGGCTATGTGGTGCAAAACCAACGGAATACGCACCAAGGGCCATACGCTGATCTGGCATTACCTTGTGCCCCTGTGGGCGGATTATGACGTTACCCAGACTGAAAATGCCCTGGAGTACAGGGTTACCGATATAGTCCGTAATTACAAGGGCCTTATAGATACCTTCGACGTCATAAATGAAAGCTTCGACGGCGCCGGGCAGGACAACTGCGTCGGAAAATGGGAAAAGGATATCGGGCCCGTCGAGGCTGCGAGAAGGGCTCTTTCCTGGGCCCGCGACGCCAATTCAAACGCGATTCTTATTGTCAATGATTACAGGACGTCGACCGATTACGAATCTCAAATCAATGTTCTCAAAAATTTAGGTTATCCTCCCGATGCTATCGGAATTCAATCTCATATGCATGGCGGAGTATGGCCCGATGAACAGATACTCGATATAGTCGAACGCTTCAGCCGTTATAATATTCCCATCCATTTCACGGAAATGACCATTCTTTCCGGGCGTCTCAAGACGGATAAAGACTGGTTCAGCTATCAGCGCGGCTGGGATACCACGCCCGAAGGAGAAAAATTACAGGCTGAGAATGCCGAAAGGGTGTACAGGCTCCTCTTCTCCCTTCCTTCGGTCGAAGCCATAACATGGTGGGACCTTTCCGATTATTATAACGCGGGTGTCGGGGCCTGGATGGGCGCCCCATCGGGGCTTCTGCGCAAGGATATGACCCCGAAGCCGGCATATGAGATCCTTCATAAACTAATAAAGAAGGAATGGCGGACGGGACCTCTCTATTTAACCACGGATAAAAACGGGCAGGCGGCATTCCGCGGATTTTTGGGCCTTTACAGCATAAAGGCCGGGGACAGATCGGGTTTTTTCGATATATCGGCCGCTGTGGACGGTAAAATGACGGTTATTGTAAGATAATTAGGAGGATATTATGGATGAACTGATCCTGAAGAGAATAGATGAATGGCAGGGGGAGGAATATGACGAAGCCACCCGAAGGGAAATTTCAGGTCTTGTTATAAAAAAAGACGAAAGGGAACTTACGGACCGCTTCTATGCCGAACTGGAATTCGGTACGGCGGGACTCCGGGGCACTCTCGGGGCCGGGTCCAACAGGATGAATATATACGTGGTTAGAAAAGCGACGCAGGGCCTGGCCAATTATATCCTCAAACAAGGCCCGGGGATTTCCGGCAGGGGTGTTCTTGTAGGAAGGGATTCGAGGATAATGTCCGACGCTTTTGCCATGGAAACAGCCTCCGTATTGATCGCAAACGGAATAAGGGTCTATTATTACGAAGATATCCACCCCACCCCGACTGTTTCTTTCGGAGTAAGGCGCCTCAATGCCATTTCCGGAGTTATGATAACCGCCTCGCATAATCCCAAGGAATATAACGGCTACAAGGTCGTATGGGAGGACGGAGCACAGATAACTCCTCCCCATGATTCTGAAATAATAAAAGAGGTCCGCGCAATAAGCTCCCTTAAACAGGTAAAGCACATAGACGCCTCCGAAATCAGGAAAAACCCTCTATTCTCGATAGCTGACGGTTTAGTTGACGGCGACTACCTTAGCAAAGTAAAATCGCTTTCCATCCACCCTGAAATTATCCAGTCCTCAGGGGTAAAGATATGTTATTCCCCCCTTTATGGAACAGGCTACAGGCTAGTCCCTGAAAGCCTTAAAAATTTCGGCTTTAAAAACATCGAGATAGTAAAAGAACAGGCTGTTCCTGACGGCAATTTTCCGACAGCTCCCTACCCCAATCCCGAAGAACCCGAGGCCATGGCTGTCGGAATGAAGTATGCTAAGGAAAGCGGGGCTGATGTTTTCATCGCCACCGATCCGGATGCGGACAGGCTGGGCGTTATGCTTAAAAAGGAAAAAGGGGATTATGTCCTCCTTAACGGCAATCAGATCGCCACTCTGCTCGGATTCTATATAATGTCCGAATTGTATGAAACCGGAAAAATGCCGTCAAATCCCAGGATAATAAAGACCATCGTTACCACAGACACGCTTCCGGCAATAGCGAAGACATATGGAATAGAAACTGACGAGGTCCTTACCGGATTCAAATGGATAGGCGCTAAATTAAAAGAGTATGAAAAATCCGGCTATAATTACGTTTTCGGCGGAGAAGAAAGCCATGGATATTCAGCCGGCACTTTTGTCAGGGATAAAGACGCAGTTATTTCCGGTTCTATGTTCGCCGAACTTGTCGCCTTTTATCTTTCGAAGGGCTTATCGGCATACAGGGTTCTCGAAAACATTTACGAGAGGTTCGGATTTTTCTCGGAATCACAGCAATCAGTTACGCTCAAGGGCCGGGACGGAGCAATGCAGATAAAGGCTCTTATGGAAAAGCTGCGCAAAACACCGCCAGAAAAAATCTCAAGGTACAAAGTACTTGAGGTGATCGACCTTGAAAGCTATAAAAACGGCAAATGGCAGCTTCCTAAATCGGATGTTGTAATATTGAAGCTCTCCGATAATGCCAAAGTTATTGCACGCCCTTCGGGCACGGAGCCTAAGATCAAGTTCTACTTCACAACATTCGGAAAACTTACCGGGGGCAGCAAGGACATAAATGGTCTGATGGAAACCGTCAAGGCCGCTCATGAAGAGCTCAAGGCAGGGTTCCTTACAGACATGGGCCTCCGGGCCTGACCTGGTACGGCCTTTATCTCTCCTTTACCGTCAGAAATTCCCTGTCGCCTTCGCCGGTATATATCTGGCGAGGGCGCATGAGTTTCTGTTCCGGATCGGATTTCATCTCGAGCCAGTGAGCTATCCAGCCGGGAAGCCGCCCTATGGCGAACATCACTGTAAACATATTTATAGGGATGCCCATTGCCCTGTAGACTATGCCTGTGTAATAATCGACATTAGGATAAAGGTTCTTTTCCTGGAAATAGCTGTCATTCAGGGCCCTTTCTTCGAGCTCCATGGCTATATCGAGAAGCGGATCATGCTTCATGCCGAGATAATCAAGGTATTTCCTGCATGCGGCCTTGGCTATCTTCGCGCGCGGATCGTAGGTCTTATATATCCTGTGCCCGAACCCCATGAGCCTCACCTTTGAATCCTTTCTCTTAGCCTGCTCGATTACCTGCTCAGGCTTCAATCCGCCCTTATAGATGTTTTCAAGCATTTCTATCACTTCCTGGTTGGCGCCCCCATGAAGAGGGCCCCATAGCGCGCAAATGCCGGCGGCAATCGAGGCATAAAGGTTGGCGCCCGAACTGCCCACAGTCCTGACAACGGTCGTTGAACAATTCTGCTCATGGTCGGCATGGAGGATTAAAAACATATTCAGGACATGCTCGGTGACTTCGTCAAGCTTATATGTCTTGACAGGCGAAGTGAACATCATATTCAGAAAATTCTCGCAGTAGCTGTATTTATAGCTCGGGTAAACGAAGGGTTCTCCTATCGATTTTTTGTATGAAAACGCGGCAATCGTCCTCATTTTCGAAAGGAGCCTGGTCACTGTAATATCGATAGATTCCTCGCCCGGTTCCTTTTCGAGTTCGGGATAAAACGTAGAAAGTGAAACGACCATGGCCGACAGGACAGCCATCGGGTGCGCCCTTTCCGGGTAATTCTGGAAAAACCTCAGCATATCTTCATGGAGGAGCGAGTGATTGTTCATCAGCTTGGAAAAATTTTTCCTTTCTTCGATATTCGGAAGTTTTCCTAATATCAGCAGGTATGCGACTTCGAGAAAGGAGCAATTTTCGGCGAGCTCTTCAATGCTGAAGCCCCTGTGCCGGAGTATGCCCTTCTCCCCGTCAACATATGTTATATCGCTTGTAGTAATACCCGTATTTCCGAGCCCGGGATCATATGTTATATACCCGGTTCCCTTCCGCAGAGATGTGATATCCATTGTTTTTTCATACCTGGAACCCTCGAACAGGGGCAGGTTATAGGAATTCTCGCCTATTTTAAGTTCTGCGGTGCCTTCGAATTTCATACGTTCTATCATGTTAATACCCTTTCTTTAAAATCGGCTATAAGACATGATTCTAAAGTATAAGATAAAAAAATACAACGATAGATTGCCGAATAAGTTATTCAGGAATAATTAAATTACGTAGCAGTTCATCGGCAGAAACAGGAGGCTTTCCTGTTGCAATCCTTACTGTATCGGAGACTTTAACGTCAAATAATCTGAACATATCACAGTAGCCGACGATTTGCTCCGCTGATTGCAAGGGCATGCCATTCGAAACCAATCCTTCTATCACCCTCCCGCCGGGCTGGATCTGGACCTCCATATTTCTTTCATGAAATCCGGCCCAGCGCCGGGCCAGATCATCAAGACCGAGAGATTCCGGACCGGTCACATCCGCGGCGCCGTTAATCAAAGCCTTGCCGGTCAATACGGAAACAGCCGTACGGGCATAATCCTCATGTGAAACCCAGCATGGTTTGCCTGATCCTTCAGGAATCAGTATCTTTTCTCCCGTCCTTAAAGCGTTAAGAAAGTATGGTATTCCATCCATCCAGATATTCATATTAAGCACGGTCCATTCCCGGCCGGACCTGGCGAGAGCATCCATGATTTTCTCCTGGCCTCTTGTCCATGGATTATCGTCATCCGCATTCGAGGCCTTCGATAAAGAAAAATAAGTGCTCGTGATATGCCTGACCCCGGCATTTACAGCCGCTTTTATAGCATCCATGTGATGAGCGGAGCGCAACTCCATCGGATATTCGTTTGTACTGATAATCAGAATCCTCGTGGCTCCTGAAAACGCCCCCTCCAATGACCGCGTATCGCTGAAATCCGCTCTTCTGACTGTTACTCCTTGAGCGGTAAAATCAGAGAGAAGTTCCGGCCGGCGTGTTGTCGCCAGGATTTTTCCCGCCGGAACCAGGTCCAGAATATATGAGAGTGCCAGCCTTCCAAGATGGCCGCCTGCTCCGGTCAGGGCATAAACATGTCCATTATTATTTTCCATCTAACATCCTCCTTTTTTCCGGCAGAGACATTATACACCCTGTAGTATGGAACAGTGTCAAGCGTTTTTTTAAGAAAGGATAGATTTTATTTTGCAGGATCGATATACTCGATAAGAAGCTTCTTAAGGCTTTTTAATTCATTGATTTGTTTATCAATATCTTTAATTTTATCTCGGAATAAAATTTCAAAATCGTTACTGTCTAATTTCATGTTTTCAGCCTTATCGATCATAATCTTTATTTCTCTAAGAGAAAATCCGTATTTTTTAGCGCCTAAAATATGTTTGATTTTATTGGCATCTTCTTCGGTATAAACCCTGTACCCGTTGCTCGCCCTTGCGGGAGGCTTGATTAATTCCATCTTTTCATAATATCTTAATGTCTCAATCCCGATTCCCGCTTCTTTTGCAAGGCTCTTTCTTGTGTAATTCATCACAGCCGCCCCGTTTATAATATTTTAAATTATCAATGCCAAAAAGTAAATAATGGAGAACAGTATTCGCAATTCAAACGATGGCCCCTGACAAATTCTTGATGTTCTTTTGATTTCTTGACTTTTAGTTTCCGCCTATTACAATTAATAAAGACTGGCTAGGAGGGAATTATGGCGGATGGTTTTACCGGCGGCCCCGCTCTTGATGCGGATGAAATTCTTGACGGTGAAAAACGGAAATACGGGTACGGCGAAAAAGGTCCGGATTCATATGAAGAAAGGGAGTATATTTTACCCGATGACTACGGCGGGACGAAAATAACGCTTCTTGTCCAGAATCCCAACTGGGTATTCGTCATGTGGGAATTCGGAGCGGAAACAAAGGCCAGGATAAATAGCATTAACAGCACGGCAGATGCCGCCGCCGCTAAAGGTCTTTGCGTAAGAATGTATTATGCGGATACAGACAGGTATTTTGACACTGAGATCAAGCTCGGAGCCAGGAGCTGGTATATTCATGTTCCTGAAACTAACCGCCCTTATTATGCTGAAATCGGCGTTATGGATAATGATAACCGTTTTACAGCAATAGCCCGTTCAAACGCGGTCGTCACTCCGGCCGACTCTGCGGCAGGCAGCGGACCTGACGGTAAACCGGCCGATCCGGAGCTTTTTAATATGTCGGGAGGCGAGTGGGTGGGGAAAACGCCGGGATCTCTTCCCGGCGGTAAGTAATGGATTAAGATTTGAAAACCCCGCCGGTGTTAAGCGATACCCAATAAAGATAAAGACGGTAAAACTTTAAAATGATCCATGTTATTTACAATGACGGAAAAGTTTATGAAAGCGTTTTGACGGATTGCCTGTCAGAATTCCTTGATGAAATTCTGTCCGATTTCAAAAAGGGCGGATTCGAAGTCAATCTTGTGCTTTGTTCCGACAGGTATATTCATACGATAAACAAGCAATACAGGAATAAAGACTGCCCGACCGATGTCCTGTCATTTTCCATGCAGGAAGATGAAGGAGAGGATTTTTTTGAAGCTGGTTCAGAAGATATGGATGGATTTGAAGAACCTGAAATCCTCGGCGACATTATTATTTCCACGGAACGTTCCGAAAAGCAGGCCGTTGAATACGGAGTCACAGCCGAAGAAGAATTAGCGCGTCTTGCAATTCATGGCATGCTCCACCTGCTTGGTTTCGACCATGAGAAGTCCGATGAAGACGAGAAAATAATGTTCGAAGAACAGGATAAATACCTTGATAAATTCCTGCAGAGTTATTCACATTGATTAAATGGAAGGTGATTATGACCATACTGATCGGAGGCATGTCTTGCGGCCATTGCGTCAAGGCTGTGGAAAAAGCTCTGAAAGACCTGAAGGTCCTTAATAACATCCATGTCGAGAACGGGAAGGCGACTTTCGATGCGCCCGCAGGTTATGATACAGGCCGGATAAGGGCTGCCATCGAAGATAAAGGATATGAACTTATAGGAATCGAGTAAACTATTCCCCTTTCAGAAGCAGCGAAAGATTATTCATATCGTTCGTGAAGACGGAATGCGGATATCTCCTGTCGATCGATTTTATCCAGTCATTAAGCGCAACATAGCTCTTGTATCTCATGACAGAGGGGTATATTTTTGCAAGGTCCTTATAATCAACATTTACGGCCGCTCCTTTCTTAAGGATTTTCGCGATTACGATATAACCGTCAGTATAGAAGGTTTTGCTTACGGACATAGGAGCCGACGTAAAAAGGAAATCGGCAAGGTCTTTATTATCCAGGACTGGCAGAACCTTATCCCCCTTTTCATCCGTTAAAGAAGAATTAAGAGGCGAAATCTTGTCGGAATGAAGGTAGCTTAGACCTGAAACTTCAGAAGCCCTTTTAAAATCCTGGGAGGATTTCAGCGAATCTTCAGCTTTCGCGACAGCTTCCTTGATAGTCCCATCGTATTTAGTTCTTAAATCGTCATATTTGTTATTGATAAGATCCATTTCGACCGCCTTTCGGTCTTCCGGTTTTAAATCCGCAAAAGGCTGATAGCCGGCAAGCATAACTACATGGTATTCCCTGTTCTCAAAAACAGGTTTCGGAGTAATCCCGCCGGCCTTCAGTTTCAGAGCGGCGGTAAACCGTGTCAGGGATCCATGGACATCGCTGATTTTTTCGGAATTTATATAGTTTGCGCCGGAGGCCTTGTACTTTTCAACGGTTTTATCCCAGCCGAGAGTCTGCGCGTCACGGGTCATGTTGAAGGCGCTGAGTTTCGAAGTAGTGCTAAGCTCGTTTATTGTAAGCTCTTTAATATATTTGCTGAAGTTGCTCTCATAATAATCTTTAATGTCATCTGATGTAAGCTTGCTTACAATAAAATTAGTGACATCGATATATAGGAAATCCGCAGAATGGTTGAAATTTTCCATTTCAGAAAATGAATAAAGCTCGGCATATGTCGGAAGGCCGGCAATATTAAGAATATCCCCGTTATTGCCCTCTACGGCGTCAACATCATAGCGCATTTCGGCAAAATCAAGGAGTCCCTGGTCGGGAGCCTTGTTAAGCTGGCTCCTTGTGATTATTTCTATATTTCTTGTTACAGCTTCCCTGGAAGGGGTTATACCTATTGTTTTAGCAAACTGGTGAATGGAACCTGACTGAACCATCAGGTCGACGCTTTTGCTTAAGACATAATTATTGAGCTGTGCAGGATCGAGCTGGCCCTTGAGGGAATCGGAGTAGCCTTTCTTCAGCCATGAGTACAGGTAATAATAAGGAGCGTTGGGTTCATAAGAGTATATCTGGCCGCCTACTTTGACAACCCTGTAACCCTGTATGTTTTGACGGCTGCTCCATGGAGAGTAAGCAAGGCTTACGATGAAACATCCTATAAGGACAATAATGAAAAACCATACAACGCCTTTCTTGATTATCTCTCTTACTTCTTTACCTTTCTTAGTGCTCATATTTTCTCCTTAGTGCCGCTTACGAAGTTAGCGGCTCTTAGTGCGCCGCTATAAGCGGCGCCTTCCAGCTTACCATTTTGATCTTTCCGGCCGCATGGCGGCTATTTTAATAAATTCTTCAGTCCAGGTTTCTATTTCAGATAACACTATGTCTATTTTTGCCGCTATGTAGTTATAACCTGCTATTGACGGAATAGCCACACACAGTCCGAAAGCCGATGAAATAAGGGCCCGGTTGATATTAACCGGAACCATGAGACCGAGCACGGATCCAAGAAGCCCCAACAGGGTAGCTATGCTCGAAACTGTCGCAAGTACATGGACCAACCTGTTAATGCCGGGCAGCTGGTTTCTCGCGGCCGATTCCATCGCCTGATCTATCGCCCCGGACGGGCTGCCTGAAACTTCCACTCCGGCTTTTATTATCGCCGAAGCCGGGCCGGGGTAATTATCACACTCTGCGGCGGCCTTATCGGCCTGGAACGGTCCCGCTTTTCGGATGCTTTCCAGGATCGCCCTTCCGCAGAAAAGAAAATTCCTCAGGTACATATAACGTTCAATAAAAACGGCAAAACCCAGTACAGAAATAAAAAGTATTAAATACATTATGGGCCCGCCCTGAATGAAATAATCAGTCAAGGTCATAAATTAATTATAAGACACGTTGCGATATTTGTCATTTTATTGTGATATTGCTGTAGGCGTCTGTCAGCATATTGTATTTCATACCCATATTCCAGAATGTATACCCGAGGTCTATAGCGTCCTGCACGCCGTTTATTTCACCGGCAATATATTTAGGACCGTAATATTTCCTGTCGAATTGCCCGAAAAGCTTAAATGCCTGGACATATGGCCTTATTACGAGTTCCTTTTTACCGATAAAATAATTCCTGAGCGTCCCGAAATAGTAAATCCTGTAGGGCCTGTCCTCGACCGGGTCGCAGTACTGGAAATCCTCAGAAAAGTGCGATGGGTAAAACATCGGGCAGATAACATCAACATATTTTCTTAATGTTTCAACATCCTGGCCTGTTCTGGCATCCGTCCTGTAATATCCGTTAGCCCCGTATATATCGATCGAGATCGGGCAATTTAAATTTTTCCTTGCATAGTAAAGGAAGGAGAGGATCGCGCTTTCCTTATCCATATCCTTTTCCCTGAAGCCGAACATGGCGTCGTCCAGGTTCAAGCCGTCGGTCGGGAACCTCACGTAATCGAATTGAATCTCGTCGAATCCACGTTCTATCAGTTCCTTCGCTATGGCGACATTGTATTCCCAGACTTTTTCACTGTAGGGGTCAACCCACCATTCTTTAATATTTTTTACTATACCGTCTCTTCCTATCTTTGTACCCTGCCAGGGCTTTCCATGAGCGCTTCTCGATTTCACAGCATATAAGTTATTGCTGTAGCTGTATAAAATACTATCTTTGAAAAGGACCAGTCTCGCCGTAAGGTAGATCTTCTTTTCTTTCATGAAAGGAATGAATGTATCGAGGTCGAGGGGATTGACAACCCGTGCTATCCCGGCTGTTAGATTCGACAGGGGCTTGAACCTGAGATATCCCGAATCGTCCTTCATATCGACAGTGATCATATTTAAAGAATTCTGAGCCATAAAATCAGTAAGTTTTTCCAGCCTGTTTTTGTCTTTCAGGGCTGTCGCCTGCACATAAAGCCCTCTTTTCTGTGATGCAAGCACGTAATTGGGCCGCGCCGGCGGCAGTGATGCAAGCCAGAGGCCTGAAAAATGGAACTCTTCTCCATTATCATCATAGCCGCAGATCGTCAGGATAGACTGGCCGGTCTTTGTCTCAAGCGCGCTTATCAGCTCATTTGCCTTGTCAAGTTCGACGGATTTATCGGCTGTATTATACCGCATTATACCCATCCGGTTGGCAAAGTAAAAATAAGGCCCTTTTTTCACAAGACCCTCTATCATATCGAAATCTTTCTGAAAATGCTCGATTACAGACCAGGAATTGGATTTAGCGGACCACTCATACAGGATCGGGGTGAAATTATTGGCGGCATATATATTGAAATTGCTTACACTCTTTTCAACTGCAATTCCGGAAACTTCCTCGAAAGTCTTTGAAAAAGTGGATAGCCCGGAATTCATTTTTTTCCATGACGAATCTTTACCAAGTGTATAAGAGAAAAATCCCTGGAAGGAATGGCCGAGTAATACGGTTATATTTGATGATGAAACTATTGCTAACGATTTAATAGTCGAATAAGGCACAGGCCCCTGGATAGAAAACCATGATTTTGCGCCGTTTGTAGAAATGAAAACTTTATCCTTGCTGCAGGTCACCAGGTTTAACGGATTGGACAGGTCCGATGCTATGTCTTTCAGGTCATCTGTAATATTTGTGAATGATTTTTCATTCTCATTAATGACTTTAATGGTTTTATAAGTAATGCCTTCGTTCCTGTCCTCAAAACTCCTCCCATCGCCTGAAAAAAATATACCCTCGGAGGTCAGGACAAAGAATCCGTAGGGAACTGCAATGATCTTTTTGATTTCCGGAGGATTGCCCCCGCCATTCCAGACTAAAACGGGATCACCATGGCAATCCCAGGCATATAGCCCCTGGGATGTTCCTGCGAGGAGAAATGATCTCTTTTCCAGGGCAAAAACTGCCGAACAGGCGCAGAACATCAAAACACCGAAAAACAAAACCGCTGCTGATGTAAAATGTTTATTCATACTCCCTCTTGATTCAAAGGAGTAGATTTTAAATCAACAGGCTTTAAATATCAATAATTTTAAAGATATTTGAGAACATCGTCGGCATGATTCTCAGGATTTACCCTGGGAAAAACCTTGATCACTATGCCTTTTTCATCAATTATAAATGTCGAGCGGATAGTTTTGCCGTCCCAGGCTCCATAAGATTCCATCATTTTATGATCCGTATCGGAAGCAAGATAAAAAGGAAGGTTATATTTATCTCGGAACTTCTTGTGGGAATCTCTGTCGTCGCCGCTTACGCCTATAACTGCGGCCCCTTTTTCCATAAACAGGGAATTGGCATCCCTGAAAGAGCAGGCCTCTTTCGTGCAGCCGGGGGTATCGTCCTTAGGATAAAAATACAAAACAACTTTTCTCCCCTTGAAATCGGAGAGAGATACCATGGAACCAGAATCCGCCGGCAGCTTGAAATCAGGGGCTTTCTCGCCTTCTTTTATCATATACTCCTCCACAGCTTTTGCGTTTATTTAAATTTAAAACAAATAATTTGTAATGTCAATGACCATATCCTCAAGATCATAATTCAGGCAGAGTACAGGATCGGAATTTTCCTCCGGATATTCGAAATTGATGAAGTTAGCCTGGTCGAACCTGACCGGCGTATTGCCGACTATGCGGCAAGACCTTTCATAGATATCCCGCAGGGACAGTTCGATTCCCTCCACCACGATATCTTTTTCAAGCACAGCCTTCCTGTTATAGATAGAGTCAAGGGCATCCATTTCATAAATCAGATAAAATCTCGAGGCATCCCTGACATTCACCTGGTCGGTCTTATCGAGCCTGAGGGCGTTGATAAGCCTGATCGGTGGAGTGTTGAGGATCTGGAAGCCATGCCTCGATATTATGCTCGGGACAAAAATTATCCTTGCCCTGTAGAATTCGCTCAGGAAAGAAACAAAGTTTTCGATAATACGCAGGATCCGCAGGAATCTGTTAACATTGGTTTTGAAAGGATAATTTTTAATTATGGTCAGGACACCTTCCGGATAATTCAAGGGCCCTAAGGTCGCATGGATAAGAGAAAACTGGTTGTAGAGATATTCTTCGGTTACGTTCTTGTTAAAAATATCGAAGGTAAGGTCAAGATAAACTAAGGGCGCGCTGAAAGTTTCTTCAGACCCCGCCGGGACTATCCGGATATCCTTCAAAAGGCGGATTTTTTCCTCGAGCGATTTCATCTCGGTATTTTCCGGCAGCAAGAGGACCGATTGCACTTTTACCCCCGAGCGTCTCAGTCACCATGTTTCTACTATAAAATAATCCTTTATAATTGTCAATCATATCCTTTTTTGACATTTTTGTTTTACTATATATAATGTTTCTTATGATGGGAGGAGCAAATGAGCAAGGCGGCGGTTAAACCACAAAGACCCAATGTCAATATCAACGAAGTTCTCGGCCTCATCCTCGGAGGGGGCAAGGGTACAAGGCTTTATCCGCTGACAAAAGACCGCTCGAAGCCTGCCGTCCCATTCGGAGGCTGCTTCAGGCTGATCGATATTCCGATTTCCAACTGCATTAATTCGGGCATTAACCGCGTTTTTGTAATGACTCAGTTTAACTCGACCTCGCTGAACAGGCATATCACGCAGACCTATAAATTCGATATTTTTCATAACGGTTTCGTGGATATCTTAGCTACGGAGCAGACCCAGGACATTCCGACCAGCGCCTTTACGCAGGGTACTGCGGACGCTGTGAGACGCGCCCTGCGGCATTTCAGGGGTTTAAGAGACTCCGGCGACGCTAAATATGTCCTGCTTCTGTCCGGCGACCAGCTTTATTCCATGGATTTCAAGACTCTCCTATCTGCGCACATAGAAAATAAAGCCCAGATAACACTCGGAATAATCCCCGTCCAGGAAGAGGATACTTCGAGGTTCGGTATTTTAAAAATCGACGAATCATGCAAGATAACGAATTTTATCGAAAAACCTAAAAACAAGGACGACATCAAGGATTGGGCCGTGCCTAAAAAATATGCTTCCGTTTGCGGCCCGGGCAAGCCGTTTTTCGGATCTATGGGCATATACCTTTTCAATATAGACACGCTTTACGATATTCTTCTGACTCACCCCGAGATGCTCGACTTCGGAAAAGAGGTTATACCCTACTCGATCGAGAATAAATACGATGTTTACGGCTTTGTACACCACGATTACTGGGAAGACATCGGGACTATCAAAAGCTTCCATCAGGCTAACATAGAACTCACTATGAAAAACGGGCCTTTCGACCTGTTCAAGCTCTCCAATCCGTTCTTCAGCCGCCCCCGTTTTCTTCCGCCGTCGAGAGTCTTCAATTCTAAAATCGATAACGCTGTGATCAGTTATGGAATAATGGTTGACGAGGTTACAGTCAAAAACAGCGTAATAGGCGTAAGAAGCATTATTAAAAAGGGCGTCAAAATAGAAAACAGCGTTATAATAGGCGCAGATTTTTATGAAACCGACGAAGCGAAGGCCAGGAACGCCGAGAAAAAAATCCCCGATATCGGGATCGGAGAGAACACTATTATTAAAAATGCCATTATTGATAAAAACTGCAGGATAGGCAAAAACGTCAGGATAGTCAACGATGAAGGTATCCTTAACAAGGAAGAAAACGATTACGCGATAGTTGACGGGATTGTCGTTATAGTCAAGAATTCCATTATTTCCGACGACACAGTGATCTGAACATGCAGGAGAACGGAAAAGTTATGCAGCTGCGATTCTGGGGCGTGAGGGGTTCAATACCGACGCCCGAAACCGATAAAATGAAAATCGGGGGGAACACATCATGCATCGAGTTATCGCTCGGTGAAAAACGGGTTATCCTCGACATGGGGACAGGAATAAGGGAACTCGGTAAAAAGATAGTTAAGGAGATCGAATCCGGCAAAACCTCCGAAATCATTATTTTTCTCAGCCATACCCACTGGGACCATATACAGGGATTTCCTTTTTTCAATCCCATATACATGCCCGGCGTAAAGATAGTCATTTACGGGCCTGAAAAGGCAAACCGCCACCTCCAGGTTCTCCTCGAGGGCCAGATGGAGTATGACTATTTTCCGGTAAAATTCAGCCACCTTCCCTCGAAGATTGAATTTCATGAACTTTCAGAAGGGGTTCATTCAATCATGGAGGGCGTAAGGATTGAAATAAAGCGACATATCCACCCCGCGATCGCATATACTTACAGATTCGAATATAAAGGAAAGTCCATCGTATATTCCACCGATACAGAGCATTTCCATGATGTAATCGATAAAAGGGTCGTTGAAATTTCGAAGAATGCCGACATACTTATCCATGATGCGCAGTATACGGACCAGATCATAGGTTACAGGCTCGGCTGGGGCCACAGCACATGGAAACAGGCCGTTAAGGTTGCTTCCGAAGCCGGGGTTAAAAAGCTTGCCCTGTTTCATTATGACCCTGACCAGAGCGATGACGAGATAATGAAGATAGGAGAAGAGGCAAAACTGATTTTCCCCGGGACAATAGTATCGAGGGAAGGCCTCGTGCTCGATATTTAAACTCCGAACACTTTCCTGAAATTCTTCTCTACCGAGTTTTCAAGCTCTTCCTCTCCTGTATTCCTCAAAGCGGAAATAAATTTATAAGTATGTTTGATATTGAGCGGATTATTTCGCTGCCCCCTCAGGGGAACCGGCGGCAGGTAAGGGGAATCCGTTTCAAGCAGAAGTTTATCGAAGGGAACGGTCAAAGCGGCTTCCCTGAGTCCCCTGGCGCCGGAATACGTAACGTTTCCCGCAAAAGATATAAAATATCCGTTCGAAAGGAACTTTTCAGCCTCCCCGGGCCCGTATCCGAAACAATGAATGATCACATCGCTGCTGAACCTGTAATCCGATAAAATCCTGTAAGTGTCTTCAAATGCATCCCTCGAGTGGACGATAAGAGGAAGGGATTTTTCGATGCTTGCCTCGATTTGCGCCCTGAACAGGACTTCCTGGCATTCATGCGATCCGTAGTCCCTGTGATAATCGATCCCGCATTCGCCGACAGCCCTTACAGGGCCCGCATCAAGTATAGCTTTGAATTCTTCCCCCTTTTCCTTCGTGTAAAGAGCGGCCTCTTCCGGATAAAGCCCGAAAGCGAGTATCACATTAGCGGGGAGAAGCCTGTCTTTCATATTCAAGAATTCAAGCGCATTTGTCGATACATCAACAATATATCGCATTGCTGACGCTAATCCGGAAACTTCCCGGTTAAAATCCGGACCTGAAAAACAGTGCTGGAGATGGCAATGACTGTCGAGCAGCATAATCACCTTTTATATATAAACTTATTAACTTTCTTGACTTTATTGTAATGTGAGGTAAGATTATATAATCAAAATTATTCCAAGTCAAAAAGGAGTCATTAATTGGGGAAAAAAATTGAATAAGTATTCTCTTCGATATATAATATCCAGCCATTGCTTGCGTAAATTAGAATTAGGAGGCGCGAATGGCAAACTATAGTAAAAAAAGGCCTGTTTTTAAATCAAAAGCTGAAATGTATAAAAAGTCGCGCTGGATGAAATTCAAAGAAGTTGTTGCCCTTTATTACAGCAATATAAAAAGGTCATTTGCCAAACTTCTATACAAGATCAATGAAAAAGGCTCCCAGAGGCTTACTATCATGGTCGTTCCCCATTCTGAAAAGAAAATCGTCAATATTCAGATCTCTAATTATATACTTTTTTCCTTCAGCGTTCTTCTCGGGATCACGATCGGAGCTTCGGTCCTCGCTATCGGCCAGACCAATCATAACCAGAAGCAGTATGATTTCCTTATCAGGGATGACGACCTCAAGCAGAGGCAGATCGAAGATTTTAAAACCCAGATAGAGAGTTTCGATAAGCGTTTTACATCGCTGAAAGTGGATATCACAAATATCATAAGGTCTGTCGGTAAGGACAAGAACGTATACAATTACGACAATATCGAGATTCCCGATAATGATTCCACGAACAGCACTGCGCGCCAGACAAAGATTTTAAATAAGCTTAAAAACGATCTCGAAGTAACAAAAAATAATGTTGTCAGAATAGGTAAATGCATCGAAGAATGGGACAGTCTTTTAAATTCAATTCCCTCCAAGTATCCGCTGCCTGAACGCGTGGCGATAACTTCTCCATTCGGGCTGAGGGTAGATCCTGTCTTTACCTGGAGGACGGAGTTTCATCCCGGGGTCGATCTTGCGGCATTTCCAGGGACTCCTATCCTTGCGGCAGCCGATGGCCAGGTTATTTCCGCCGGCTGGCTCGGCGGTTACGGGCTGCAGGTTGAAATCAGGCATAAATACGGTTTCTCGACAAGATACGCCCACATGGAAGAAATCGGGCCTGGAGTTGTTCCGGGCGCACAGATAAGGCAGGGCCAGGTTGTAGGTTACGTCGGTATGACAGGAAAAGTTACCGGGCCGCACCTGCATTTCGAAGTCCTTATCGGGGAATCCCAGATCGATCCGGTGCCTTTTACAACTATGATGATGCCTTAGAAATCCTGGGGGGTTTATGGATTCTACCGAGTTAAAAACAACCGAGATTAAAGCCGAAGATACTACCGGAAAAAGTCCGATATCAAACAGTGTTATCGGCCGTGAAAACGCCTTTTCGGGAGAATTCCGTTCCGACGGCCTTCTTCGCATAGACGGCGATTTCAAGGGAGTTATCAAGGGTTACGGCATAGTATTGGTCGGGGAAAAGGGCAGGATCATCGGCGATATTTATGCCCGCATGGTCAGGATCGGAGGAAGGATAAAGGGCAATGTATACGCCCTCGAAAGAGTCGATATCCTTTCAACCGGAGTGCTTCATGGCGAGCTGTGGACCAAAAAATGCCTTGCGGAAGAAGGAATGGTCTTCAGCGGTGTTTCCAAAATAGATACTAAAAATGAAATCGATGCCGTTTTTGAAAGCAAGATTAAAAGGATAGCGCCGCTAATAGATGAGGAATTTTAAATGCAGGAAAATTCTCGGGTAATAATAGGAATAATAACGTCCGGATATATCATTAAAGTCATCGGCAAGGGGACAATGGAGTATTGTTCGGAATTATTCCAGTTCCTTTCCGAAAAGATTGAAAATGAAAAGGCTGAAAATGTGTATTTCGAGCTTTCCGAAACGACATATCTTGACAGCTCCTTTATAGGAGTTATAGTTTCTGTGCAGAAAAAGCTTAAAAAAGCCAGCAACGGCAACCTTATTCTTTTAAATCCTTCGGATAAGACAAAGGAAATACTCTCCACCATGGGCCTTCTCGACATAATGCCTATCCAGGAGAACGACACCTTTAAAAACATAGAAATCAGCAGTGAAATCAAAAAAAAACTTGAAAAGAACTACCAGGACATACAGGTTTTACTGGAATCCCATCAGAATCTCATGGAACTTTCCAGCGAAAACAGGAAACGCTTCAGCCTTGTCGAGGAAATGCTGAAAAAGGAACTCGAGAAGGAGAAGAAATGAACCGTATCCACCCGACGGCGCTGCTCGGCAAAGATGTCAAACTCGGAGACAATATAGACATAGGTCCGTATGCCGTTATAGACGGCAATGTTGAAATCGGGGACGGCTGCGTCATCGGCCCCTCCGTTTACATTACAGGCTGGGTAAAACTAGGCTTAAAAAACAGGATCTACCCTTTTACAGCAATAGGCACGCCTCCCCAGGATTATTCTTTCGGCGGAGAACCGGGGCTTATCCTCATCGGGGATAACTGCATGATCCGTGAAGGCGCCTCTATACACACCCCCGTCCATGGCGACCAGGGCTCTCAGACCGTTGTGGGAAATAACGTTTTTTTAATGGGAAATTCTCATGTGGCTCATAACGCTAATGTCGGCGATAACTGCCAGCTTGTCCAGGGTGCAGCTTTAGGCGGGTATGTGATACTCGAACACGATGTAATCATCGGCGGCAACACAGGCATACATCAGAATTGCCGGATCGGCGCTTATTCCATGATAGGAGCCCTGAGCAAAGCATCCCAGGACGTGCCGCCATATATGTTAGCCGACGGCTCGCCGGTCATCGGATACGGCCTGAACAGCGTCGGTTTGAAAAGGAAAGGCATAGGACAGGAAGAACGGTCAAAGATAAAAGAGGCATATCAGATCCTCTTTTCAGGAAAATCCCGTAAAGAAGCGCTCGTTGAGTGCCGGATAAAATTCCCTGAAGGGAAAGTGAGTGTCCTGATCGATAACCTGATAAAGTTCATCGAAGCCTCAAAACGGGGCACAATCAGCTATCATGAATAGCAAGACTATTTTTGTTTCGGCCGGCGAAGTGTCCGGCGATATACATGCCGCCGCCCTGATAAAAAAAATGAAGGAACTCGATCCCACCCTCAGTTTCGAAGGCCTGGGCGGACCTAACATGATCTCTGCAGGTATGAAGAGCATTTTAAAAGCCGATTTTTCAACAATGAGCACAATGGGATTCATGGAAGCAATGCGGTTTTTTCGTAAAAAATCCTCTATTTTAAAATCGAGCCTTAAATATATCAGGGACAAAGAGATTAAGCACCTCCTGCTTGTAGATAACCAGGGCTTTAACATACCGTTGGCAAAAAAAGCATTCAAATCAGGCGTAAAAAGCATATATTATTTCCCGCCCCATGTTTCAATCTGGGCAAAGTGGAACGCCCGGATAGTGGCCCGGTATGTCGATCTTATAATAGCTCCATTCTACCAGGATTACCTGATCTATAAAGAAAAAGTCCCCGCAGGCAGCGCGGTCTTCCCGGGTCACCCTCTTCTCGATATTACATCGGAACCCTTCACGGCAAAAGGGTTATATGAAAAATATAAACTTGATAAAAACAAAAAAATCGTTTCAATCATGCCGGGAAGCCGTTTCCAGGAAATTGAAACCCTCACCGGGCCGATGCTCCAGGCCGCGAAGATCCTTATTGAAAAACATGGGGTGTCTGTTATCCTGCCGGTTTCTCACAAAGAGTTTGAAAAAACAATACTTGAAAAGATAAATTTTTACGGACTGGAAAATAGCATCATAATTATAAGGAACGACTCATATAACGCGATGAGGATGGCGGATGTCAATATCCTGGCTTCGGGGACCGCTTCCCTCGAATCAGCCCTTTTCCGCAAGCCTCCGGTTATTTGTTATAAAATATCCCCTGTTTCTTTTCTGATTGGGAAACTGCTTATACAGGTGAAAATGATCGGGCTGCCGAATATTCTCCTGGGAAAAAAATATTTTCCCGAGCTCCTGCAGAAGGATTGCAGCGCTGATAATATAGTTAAAGAAACTTTATCTCTCCTGCATCCTGACGCGGAGAAAAAGAAGGAGATGGCCGGATATTTCGATGATATCAGAAAATCTCTGGGAGAGGAAAATGTCATCGAAAGAGTGGCGCGTTTATTAACCGAAAGGATTTCGGATGCCTAGGCTTCTCGGGATCGATTACGGCGGGAAAAGAGTCGGGATCGCCATATCCGACGAATTGCAGATTTTATCCAGCCCGCTAACGGTTTTAATCAACAATGCCTCTTTACCGTCGGAATTGAAAAAAATATGCAAAGATAACGCGGTAGAAAAAATAGTCATAGGGTTCCCCTATTCCGAAAAATACAAGGAAGCGTCCCTTGAAGTCACCGCATTTTCAGAAAAAATAAAACAGTACACAGGGCTTGCCGTCGATTTTCAAAACGAGGAAAACAGCACGGTTTATTCGTTAAGCCTTCTGAAATCAATGGGCATTAACGAAAAGAAGATCAAGTCTGTAATCGATAAATTCGCCGCCCAGAAGATTCTCGAAGATTACATCAAAAATAACCCCAAAGCATAGAATGGTGTATGATATTTATTACACCCCGTCATGGGGTTCATTCATATCTCTATTAATTACAATCGTTAACCCGCTTTTCAATGTGGCATAATAATTGCAACATGACATGTAGAATTATGGAGCGTTAGATGAGAAAGCAGCAGACATTGAAAAGCAGGATAGATTTCAGCGGAACAGGGATACACAGCGGCCATTCCTGCGATATCATTCTCAAACCGGCTCCCGAAGACACGGGGCTGCTTTTTTTAAGCAAAGCGGGTCAGTCAAAAGAGTATATACCTTACAATATCGGAAATATTATAGATACCCGGAACAACATATCCATATCCAACGGCAGGGCCGTTATCAAGACTGTTGAACACCTTGTTTCGGCCCTGTACGCATGCAAAATCGATAATTGTATTATAGAGTGCAGTTCCAACGAAATACCGATTCTCGACGGGAGTTCAAGGCTCTTCGTAGAAGGCATCAATAGCGCCGGCATCGAAGAGCAATCAATCACCCGTGAAGAATTCATGGTAATCAACCCGGTCTGGACTACCATGTCCGACAAATACATAATAGCCCTGCCTTATAACGGCTTCAAGATAAGCTACACCATTTCCTTCCCTAATTCTCCCATAGGCACCCAGACCTTCAACACTGAAATATCCCCGGACACGTTCAGCAAGGATATTTCGAGCGCAAGGACGTTCGGCTTTATAGAAGACCTTGAAAATTACAAAAAAACCGGCCTTTCGAGGGGTGTAACTCTTGATAACGTTCAGGCATACAGCAAAAAAGAAAATAAGATCCTTAACTCATCCAGGTATCATGACGAACCTGTGAGGCACAAGATCCTTGATCTATTAGGAAGCCTCGCCCTTTTGAATTTCGACATTAAAGGCTTTATAATAGCTTACAAGGGCGGTCATACTATCGATGTGGCTTTCATCCAGAAAATGATGGCAATTTTCACTGCGCCCATACCCCGTCCTCTCGACCGTTTCTATCATGGGGAATCGGGTTATTTCTTCAATGCGGGAAACACGGCTGATATTCTCAAAATTCCTTCCTGACATTCAATCTTAAACAGTTCAATATTTGACAAAGGTCACCTGTAAATTTATAATAGTAACTCGATTTTATCATGGGAGGAAACCATTGGCCGCTCATATCAGGTTAACAAGAATAGGAAAATCAAAGAGGCCTTATTACCGTATAGTCGTACTTGACAGCCGCGATCCCCGCGACGGGGCTTATATAGAATGCCTGGGACACTACCAGCCTATCGAAGCTGCCAGCAACACTACGATCGACCTTCAGAAATACGATGAATGGAAGAGCAAAGGTGCAAAAGTCAGCAATATTGTAAGGGACATTGCCAGGAGAATGCGCAAAGCAGGAGTTTAACCTGTTATGGATACCCTGTTGATAGGCAAGTTGATCAAACCTTACGGTCTCAAGGGCCTTATAAAAACGGCTTTTTACATAGACAACCTGAAAGAACTGAAAGATTATTCTCATTTTTATATTATCAATAAAAGCGATCCTTCAGGGTACCAGGAAATTGTTTTTGAAAATATTACAGGCGAGATCGGCCAGACGATAGTAAAACTCGGAGGCATAGACGACAGGAACGGCTCGGAAATGATGAGCGGCAAAGAAATTTTTGTAGAATCTGCCGAAGTACCGGAGCTGAAAGGCAACGTCTTTTATATTAAAGATCTTTACGGCCTGGAAGTTTACGAAAATTCCGCCCTTGTGGGAAATATCATGAACGTAATTGAAATTGCGGACAGGACGATGCTCATTATCAAGCTTGCGAATAACAGAGAACTTGCAGTGCCTTTTAATGATAAATATGTTCTTGAAGTCGATATAAATAACAGGAAAGTTGACGCGAAAAATTTACAAGAACTGATGTAGAGAGGAAAATGGTTTTCAATATTGTTACCATTTTTCCGGAAATGATAAAGGAATATCTCCGTTTCGGCATAGTTTCCACCGCCCTTAAGAAGGGGATATTCGATGTGAATGTGGTAAATCTCAGGGATTTTTCCACATCGAAGAACGGGGACGGCCGTATTGACGATGGTATTTTCGGACACGGAAAAGGCATGCTTTTCAGGCCCGAACCTCTCTATGAGGCCGTTAAAGCTGTAAAGAAGAAATACCCCGGGAGCCGGGTTGTTTACCTGACGCCGAGAGGAAAGAAATTCGATAATGTGGCGGCCAGGCGTTTGTCTGAGGAAGAAAGCCTGGTTCTGATATGCGCGAGATACGAAGGCGTAGATGCAAGGTTCGTCCTGACATCGGTGGATGAAGAGATTTCCATAGGCGATTATGTACTGACCGGCGGTGAACTGCCGGCCCTTGTTGTTTTAGATGCTGTAACAAGGATGCTCGAAGGTTCGATTAAAAATGATTCAAGGGAAGAAGAAAGCTTCGAATACGGGCTCCTTGAATACGATCATTACACCGAACCTGGAGTTTTTTCCGGCCTGATTGTCCCGGACGAATTAAAGAGCGGCGACCATAAGAAGCTTGAGAAGCTTCGTTTTGAGAGCAGTTTGAAAAAGACATATAACAACAGGATTGACCTGCTTCTTAATTACAAGCCGGCCTTTAATCCCGGTGAAACAGCCGATCCGCTTAAAAAGATGATGCGGAAAAACAGGGAATTGAAAAATTTTCTTTTAATCATACAAAATATTTCTAAGGAGTGGAAAGATGGCAGACGAAATTAAAACCGATGAAATTCCCCAGCCCAATCCTGAAAAAGAAGAATCTGTTTCTAATAAAGAGGAAGAGGCACCTGTAGCCGCTGTTAAAAAGGCAAAAAATTCTATAGAGGCGATTGAAAAATCCTTTATGAGCCTTCATCAGAATGTTGAGAAATATCCTTTATTCAACGTGGGCGATACCGTAAAAGTCTTTGTGAAAATAATTGAGGGCGAAAAGCAGAGAATCCAGCCCTACGAAGGCGTTGTGCTCGCAATCAAGCATGGCGGCGTCCGGAAGAGTTTTATCGTCAGAAGGATCAGTTATGGAGTCGCTATAGAAAGGGTTTTCCCGTTCTATTCGACTTACATCGATAAAATCGAAGTTGTGAGAAAGGGCCGCGTCAGGAGAGCCAAGATCTATTATCTCCGCGGACGTTTCGGCAAATCAGCGGTCATTACCGAAAAAGTTTAATGAAAGTCCCTCCGGTCCGTTTCATCATAGATACCGAGAAAGACCTATGGCAAAGCGGTTACCGGAACATAGCAGGCATGGACGAAGCGGGCAGAGGCCCGCTTGCCGGTCCTGTAGTTTCCGCATGTGTCGTCTTCGATCCTTTTGTCCTGATCGAAGGTGTTTTCGATTCCAAGTCACTCCTCCCGTCAAAACGGAAAGATCTCTACAAAATCATCGTTGAAAAATGCAGGTGCTTCGGCATAGGCATAATCGACAACATTACCATAGACCGTGTAAATATTTTAGAAGCAACAAAATTATCAATGCACGAAGCCCTTCAAAGGCTTTCCATCCGGCCTGATTATGTCCTGATAGACGCAGTCCGGCTGCAGCTCGACACGCCTGTAAAACCCATAATAAAAGGCGACTGCAAAAGCTTTACAATTGCCGCCGCCTCTATAATTGCGAAGGTTTCCAGGGACAGCATAATGGAACGTCTTCATGAGGAATACCCCATGTACGGCTGGGACAGGAACAAGGGTTACGGCACGGAGGAGCACAGGAAAGCTATAGAAAAGTACGGGCCTTCAAAGTATCACAGGAGATCGTTTAAATTCAAGCCTGCATAAAAAACCGGGCCTTCGCTTTTCAGCTTTCCGGCCCGGTCTAATCAATTTTGAAGGATAGTTTTTATCTTATTTCTCTATTCCCCGGTAGATCATCATTCCGTCCTGTATTATGAGGAATGTGAATGCCTTGCCGTTTTTATTGGCGTCCGCGAAAGATTTCATATCTTTCAAGTTCTTGACCGGCGTGCCGTTTATAGCGGCTATTATCTGGCCCTCTCCGAGTATATTCGCCAGTATGCTGTTTTCGCTGATCGAATCGATCACTACGCCGTATTCGGCGCCGTTCTTTTGAAGAAGATCCTGAGGTGCGTCGCTGAAGACGGCTCCCATGAATTCAACGGTTTCGCCGCCTTTCTGGGGTTCCTGCTTATTTTCTCCGCCTTCGCCGCCTTTAGCTAAATTTCCGGGACGCTCATTGAGCTTAACGCTGAATTCCATTTTCTTCTTGTCCCTTAAAACCTCTAACTTAATAACCGTTCCAGGCGCCTGGTCCCCCACAGCCTCCTGCAGATTATTTACATTTGCGATAGATATTCCGTTTACCTTTAAAATAATATCACCGTTCTTGACTCCTGAAGTTTCTGCCTGGCTGCCCTTTTCAACCTTGGAGACCATTACTCCCTCGCTTTCACCGAGGCCAAGAAGTTTCCTGGTCGTGGAATCGATATCCGTTATGCTTATTCCAAGGTATCCCCTTTCAACCTTTCCATGCTCCTGAAGCTGATTTACAACGTTTCTTACTATATTTATAGGAATCGAGTATCCGATGCCCTGAAAACCGCCGCTCTGGGACTGTATAGCCGTGTTTATGGCTATGACCTGCCCTTTTATATTGATTAGCGGCCCCCCGGAGTTCCCGGGGTTAATAGCTGCATCAGTCTGGATAAAGTGCTGGAAACCCGAATTCAGTCCGGGCCTTCCGATGGCGCTTACAACTCCTGTCGTATAGGTCCCGCTCAGGCCGAACGGGCTGCCTACAGCGATTACAAGATCGCCGACCTGCACTTCGCCTGAATCTCCGAGGGGTATAACCGGCAAATTATCTCCGTTGATCTTTAGAAGAGCCACATCCGTATCGGCATCGACGCCGACTACCCTGGCATTGAACTTCCTGTTGTCCGCAAGTGTTATTTCGACTTTTGAAGCATTTCTTACAACATGATAGTTGCTGAAAATATATCCGTCGGGTGTAACTATGAATCCGGAACCGACCATTTGTAATTTCTGTTTGAACTGCCTTGGACCCATATTGTCATCGCCGAAAAATTTCCTGAAGAAGGGATCATTGAAAAATTCGCTATACGGATTTTCAACCGTCTGTTCGCTTTCCACGCTTATCATCACAACGGCAGGCATGGTAGCTTTGGCGACAGACCTGTAAACGTTCTGCAGTTTGACAAGCAGGTCCATCCCGTCGACGTTCTCTAACTGCTTATTTGTAGTCTGATAATTCAGGACTTTTGAAAATATCGAATTGCACGATACCAAGAAAACCAGACCGGTGATCAGCACGGCAAAAGCCGAAATAGCAGCTGCCCTTTTCAAGCCTTTCATATTGTCCTCCTACATTATGCTCAATATTAATAATCTTTAATATACTAAAATATCAATTAAGAATCAAAGACTCACCTGTTACTACAATCGTAGTATTACTATTATACTACACGCGTAGTATTATGTCAATTTTAAAATAAATTTTTTAAATAAGCCATTATTGATTTGATATATTCGCTAATATAGTCCTGTTGTTGCTGATCCGGCCCATGAGATTATCGACAATCTTGTAGTAATCCAGGTCCCCGCTCTGGATCCTGAAAAGCTCATCCTCTATATAAAGCATATCGGTTTTAACGCCTTTAATATTTCCGGCGCTGTTTGCATATCCGACTGTTTTATCCCAGTAATTCCTGGCATGGTGGAAATAATATTCGGCAATATCGTAACCGTCAAGATACTCTTTTTTATATTCCGCATTAAAAAAATAGATGTGTTCTTTCATATAAAGGTACCCGTAATCTATGTAACCCTTTGTAAGGAGAGAGCAGATATGCATCATGAGAAGGTTTTTATACCTTTCATACTGGGTTTCATTTGTAATAGGGGTAAGGGCCTTGATAGGATGGTCGAAAGGCACTACACTTGCCATTTCAAGAAAATAAATATTCCTGCTTATGGAATCAGGATCTGAATATAGCCATTCGTTGTAAAGGCTGTAGAACTCTTCCTTATAATGAATCTTCTGGTGCATCGGCTTATAATTGAAATCTTTTGAATCCGCAAAAAGAGCCGGCCCGGTCATAAACACAAGAATGACTGCAGTGTAGGCAAAATATCTCATAAATTCTCCTGCTTTCTATTAAATCGGCAGAAAGAGGAAAATATTGAGGCGGCGGATCCTCTCAGTAAGCACCTTCTTTTTTTATTACTGTGGACACACCTTTAAAAAGAATTGTAATATCAAGCCACATGGACCAGTTCTGCACATACCACACATCCGTCTGGACCCTGAAGGAATAATCCGTGTCGCTCCTCCCGCTAACCTGCCAGAGTCCTAAAAGGCCGGGACGAACGGAATAATAATACTGCTTGAAATTCCCGTAATATTTATCAATTTCTTCCATTATAACAGGTCTTGGTCCGACAAGACTCATTTCTCCCCTCAATATATTTAATACCTGCGGTAATTCATCCAGGCTTGTGCTCCTGAGGAATTTGCCGATAGGGGTTACACGGGGATCGCCCTTGAGCTTGAAATTTTTATCCCATTCTTTTTTAGCTGCCGGATTAGACTTCAGGATTTTTTCAAGCCTCTCTTCAGCATCAAGATACATAGTCCTGAATTTAAAAATATTGAATTCTTTACCGTTACGGCCGATTCTCTTTTGAATAAATATGATATTGCCCCTGGATGTAAATTTTATAAGCAGGGCAATAACAAGAAAAAAGGGAGAAAGAACAATAGATCCCAGGATAGTGCATGTAAAATCGAAAATCCTCTTGGCAACCATATTCGGTGTTGAATTGAGGTTATTGTTGACCTGGATCAGGAATAATTTTTCCATGAACAGGTAATGGAGTTCTGAATTGAAGATCGCCACGCCCTTGATATCTGGAATAATCACGACTCTCTTTACATGTTTATAGATCTCGTTTACAAATTCAGTGAGTTCCTGCTGATCGGAATAAGGGGTGGCTATAAAAACAGTTTCAACTTTAAGCAATTGTACGAATTTCCGAATATTTTTTATACCGGTGTAAACTTTATACGATTTGCCTCTTATCTCGACGGATTTCTTTCGCGACGCCGAGTCATCGAGGAAGCCTATGACAGAGTAACCCAGGTGTTCTTCCTTGGTCAAACCCTCGACAGCGCTGATCGCCCGGTCGGAAAGTCCTATGATAAGAACCGATTCTTTCCATGGGCCCAGCTTGAAAAGAAGTTTTTTGCCCCAATACCGGACCAGGGGCAGGATAAAGATCATGTAGAACCATAAGTAAAGAAGGACGGTCCTGGGAATATTTCCGAGAAAGTTTCTGACTGTTATTGTAAGAAAAACGAACAATACGGCTATAGTGACAGACTTGACTATGGCCCTGGTCTCTTCCCAGAAGGGATAACGGACCATATACATTTTTTCAAACAGGAGGATAATCACCATCGAAGGCGGTATCCACCATATAGAAAACAGGTAATTAAAATTGAACAGAAAACTTGATATGTTATCGGCGCTGAAAATATAATTAAAATTAAAAAGCAGCCCGATATTGAATTCGCTGAAGATAGCTAACATCAAGCATATATAGTAAGCCGCAACATCCAGCATTATCAGGGAAAAAAGCTGGACCATGGATTTGAAGCGAACCTTCATTATGTTACCTTTTAGCAATAAATTGCCATATCATTATAAATTATTTTTTTAATAATGACAAACACCTTTCATGATAGTCCTTGATAGCAATTATGGTAAAAAAAACCGCCCCTTTTCGAGGGGCGGCAAATAAAATAAGTTTAGAATTTTACTGATCGGCCGGGAGATCTTCGCTCTTGTTAATGCTGTCAAGGACTTTTTCAGCCTTATCCTTTAACTCGGGCGGGATTTTCTTCTTCTGCGGTTCCCATGCCTGGGTCAGGGCTTTCTGGTATGTATCGTAATCCATAGCGAATCTCATGACATAACGGTAGTACGTCTTGGAATTATCGCCCTGGACTTCCTGTATGTATTCATAATAATCAGCCACGTTAACCGCACCGCTGATGTTGACATTTTTTGATACCGCCGCGATTGTTTCCTCGAAGTAGGAATCAAGATCTGTTTCATCATTGAGCATACCGCTTTTCGCCACAGCGAATTCCCTTGTAGCGACCTGCTTGATCAGTTCGGACAGTCGCGCTATCTTCTGGCTTTCAGCATCTATGCGGGCTTTTTCCTTTGTGTTTTTCTCGCCCTCGACAGTCAGATACATAACTTTCCTGCCTGTTTCATCCTTGCCGAGTTCCCATCTCTTGTTTATCCAGGGGGGAGTCGGATCTTCACTCTTCTGGAGCACATAAATCTGGATCTTCGCAGGACTGTCATCAGCCTTGGGCTGGGGCTGCGGCTGGGGCTGCGGTTTTGTCCCTCCGCAAGATACGATTAAACCGGCAGCGAGCGCTATGGCGGCAAATAATCCGATTTTGTTCATAATTATTCCTCCTATTTAGAATAACATCTGTTTATTCAATCGAAAACGTGAGTTCATTCCCCCTGATCTCCTTCAGATCGAGTTTCTCAAAACCTTCCTTATCTGAAAGCGAATTGAAAATATTGTCAACGGCATCTGTCGGCGTTCCTTTATAACGAAGGTTAAAATCATAAATCATATCTTCTTTGGAGCCTGACCTTAATGTCAGATCTACCGCTCCATCCATGTTTTTAACGGCTGATAAGAACTTTCCGGCTTCCCTGAATGATTTTACTCCAGTCAGCCTTATAAAATAAAATCTTCCGCCGCCGATATAGTCATTTAAATTATTTCTGAGTTCCTCCATTATCTTTTTCGAGGCTTCCCTCATGCTCATCTTAATTGATGCGGCAAGTGAGGAAGACTCATACTGCTGCCCGCCTTTTTCAAAGGTGCCGACAAGGGCCCCGGTTGTCCTTATATAAACCCTGACATTGAGAATAGCATTTGCCTTATTCCCGTCGTATGTCACATCCGGAGTTACCTCCGCATACAGCTCGGCATAAACTTTCTGCGCTAAAGCCAGACCTACGCTCATGCCGTCCCCGGATTCCTGCAGCAGTGTCCTCTCCCTGGCAAGCTTTTCTACCGTATCAGGGTCGAATGTTTTTATATTCAAAGACGAAAGTTCCCTGTCGAGATCATCGACGGCCCATTTCGCATAATTTTCCTGGTCCGGGTCCTTTTCTAAAGCAGAGTCGTTTTTATTGTAAAACACCAGGAATGTAAGCGATGACAGATCGGTTGAATTTGCCGGTTGCGCAGCCGGCTCTTCTTCCCGTTCAGCCTTAACCTCAGTGGAAATGGAAAGATCCATTCCTGCCAGATCCTTTTTCAGTTTTGATATATTCACATAAGCATTCATCCTGAGTACAAGCATGCCTTCTTCGTTTCTCAGGTTCGATACCCATTTTTTTTGTTTTTCCTGGGGGGCTTTCCCGGTTTCTCCTAATATATATTTCCGCGCCTGGACATATGAAAGCATTTCCTGCTCTATTTTTTCCTTATTGTTATCAAAAGTGACCCTGCCGAGCAGGAATATCACTGCTTTTTTTATAACATCCGCATAAGCTTTATTGCGTGCTTCAGGGAAATCGGCAGCGGCTCCTTCACCGGTAAACATCATATCTTCAGGTTCTGATGCAATACCCGGCTCTTCGCTCTTTGTCATACCGGAAGTACAGGCTGCGCAAAAAATAAAAAGTGATAACCCCGTTATAGCGCCGGCCTGCCAGAAATTGCGCATAAAAGCTCCTTATAGCCGCATTTAATAAATATTATCACCGTTTATTAGAATTTTCAAGATTAATTTACAGTTTTTAAAAAAAGAGGTGATCAGCAGGCCCTTTTTTGGATTTTTAAGCCCTTTTTCTCTTTAATAACGGCCCGATAACAATAAGCAGGCCAAGTGCTATTAAACCGGCAGCTATGCCGATGTCGGAACGGATTATCCCGCCGAAGGATATCAGGGCTGTAACTACAAGGACTATAACAGGAATCAGCAGCCCGGTATTTCTTTGAATGATATAAAATCCGAAAAGGCCAGCGGCAGGGGCAAGTAAAAAGTTAGGCCAGCTTACAGCTACGTTGCTCCATGAAGTGTAATTGAGCCAGAGGAAATATATTGTGAGGTAGATTAATATTACTCCCGGTACAATCACTCCGGAACTTTTCAGACCCTCGTCCGCCAGGATCTGTGTAAATATGAACACGGGAATGAGCATAAAAAGCGGCCAGAGTTTCGAAATAGTAAAATCCGGAACAAATGTTCCGGCAAGAAATAAAATACCTGCAGCAATAAGGGTTATACCCAGGACAGGAAATCTCGCCATTGTTCTGTCTTCACCTTCTTTTCCCATTATATTCTCCTATATGCCAGTTGGCCTTAGCCGGGATTAAAAAAATTCCCGGATAATAAATTCAGCTATATTCCTTGCGCCGCCCCCAGGGCCCATCCTTTTTTTCCCTGCTTCTCCCCTTGCTTTTCTCTCAGCCGGATCTCCCATCAGCAGCAATAATTCTTTAATCGCATCATCCGGATAATTCCTGACAAATTTTAGCGCACCCCCGAGGAGCCTTTCCTGCTCCTCCATCCTGCGGACAGTCGTCTGAGGCCCCATGCCTTTAAAACCTATGATGGGTTTTCCCATACCGGCTGCCTGTTCATTGGCTGTTCCGGCAAGACCTATGATAATATCTGAAATATGAAGGATTTCTTTGAATTGATTTCTGCAGAGCTGAACTTCCGCGCCATTCTTTGACAGGCTTGTCTTTTTATCATTACCGGCGAATTTCCATCCGTGAAGGGCCGCTTTTGCCTTTATTGGCCCGATATCAAGGCTTCCCGAAACAGCCGTGAGGAAAGTCAGCCCCCCCCTCTCCTGGACAGGTATATGTTCAATAAGATCAAGGATCATATTAAAATTATCGTATGCCTCGCTCCGGCTTCCGGGAAAAATTCCAATAACGGGATTTTTATATTGTTGTTCAGGAAGGTTTTGAACCTCTTTTAATTCCAGGTCGTCCATCATGGGATTGCCGAGGAAAAGGGCATTTATATCTTTCTTTCTGAGATTGGCTGCTGTAAATTCATCGTGGGTAAAGACATAGTCCGCGGTTTTCTTCATATACCATCTTTCAACGGCATAATGGCCTTCTATGTAATCGGATTTTGCAGGGGCTAAAAATAGAATAGGGCAGTTTTTCAACGCTAAATTCGTAAGGAAAAGCAGTGAAATATCCCCTACGACAACGCAAAGGGCGCAGTCATCTCCGGCCTTTTTAACGGCTTTTACAAAATCGGAGAGAAGGGTCAAATGGAACAGATCTGCTATAAAGCCTTTTAAACTGCGGGTCGGAAAGCCCCCTGAAGGAGGTACATAAGATGAAAAGAGAAGATCTATGCCTCTTGAAGAATAATCCCTTCCCTCGCTGATCAGGGAAGCCCCGGAAACATCCATTTCGATGCCTTTTTCCTTGAGCATCTGCTTTAGTTCAAGCGCGATAAGGGCTGCGCTCCTGTCTTCACCGAAGCAGTTGCTTGTAAAAAGGATTTTTTTTCTCATTTTATGAGCCGGCAAATTCCTCAAAGACGCTGTCATCAATTTCAGCATTGGATGCCGCGTTTTGAATATCGTCATGATTTTCAAGTTCATCCATCAGTTTAAGGAGGGTTAACGCTTTATCCCTTTCAAGCTTGACTGTATTCTGGGGGATGCGTGTGACTTCCGAAGACAGGATAGTTACATTTTTGCTTTTTAAGCCCAGGAGAACAGCGCTGTAATCTTCAACTGCGGTCAATACTTCGATAACATCATCGTTTTTCTTGATATCGTCCGCGCCTAATTCAAGTCCAATTTCCATTATTTCGTCTTCAGTATGCTTTGTACCGTCGACGGCAATATATCCCTTTTTATCGAACATCCAGGCTACGCTTCCCGATTCGCCCAGATTTCCGTTATGCTTCGAGAATATCTTTCTTATTTCTGCGGCAGTCCTGTTTTTGCTGTCTGTCGTGATATCCATGATGACTGCAACGCCGCCGGGTCCGTAGCCCTCGTATGTAAGCTCTTCGTAAACGACACCCTCGATCTCTCCTGTCCCTCTTTTGATGGCTTTATCGATGTTATCCTTGGGCATGTTCGCTTCCCTGGCTTTTTCAACCGCGGTTCTCAGGGCTGCGTTGGTATCTATATTGCCTCCGCCCCGCCTGGCTGTTATGATTATCTCTTTTACTATTTTAGAAAAAAGATTGCTTCGTTTTGCGTCCTGTGAGCCTTTTCTCTGCTTGATATTGGCCCATTTATTATGACCTGACATGCGTATCCTCCGTCAATTAGGGTGAAAGATTTTAGCATATAAACCAAATAAATTCAAACTAAACCAAGATATTTTCACCGCAGGCGCAGAGGGCGCAAATTCGCCGAATCATCTGATAATTGAAAAACACAGGTTTCGGGGTTATAATATACTGCTAAGTTAAAGCAATACAAGGAGTAACCTTTGGCAAAACGCAAGATCAGCAGATTCCAGCGCTTTTTATATATACTCGAGTATGTAATCGTGATTCCCCTGGCATTTATGCTCAGCCTGGTCCCCAGGGCAATAGCATTTTTCATCGCCAGGATTCTGGCAAGGGTTGTTTATCTTTTGCCTCTTCATTTCAAGGAGCTTTGCTTCAAGAGCCTTGACATAGTATTTAAAGACAAACCCTTGAACGAAGATGAAAAGAAATCTATTGTGAAAAGGCTTTACCTGTCTGTTTTCAGATACGGCGTTGAATTTATCAAACTTCGCGATATCAATGCGCGCAACTATGAGAAATTCGCCGTCCTGGAAGGCTATGAAAATATCGGAAAAGGCCTGGCCGCCGGAAAGGGATTGATAGTCATTACCGCCCACATGGGCAACTGGGATTACCTTGGAGGAATTCCGGCGATGCTCGGGCATAACGTAGCCGTAATAATAAACAGGCAGTTCAACCCCTACACGGATAAATGGATGAAAGACCTCAGGGAAAAATACACGAAGATGAAGAGTTTCTACAACGAGGTAGGAGATCTCAAGAAAACCATGAAGCATATCAGGCAGGGCGGCATTGTCGCCTTCGTTAACGACCAGACTTATTACTTCAAACCTGTCTTTGTTCCATTCTTCGGGCTTCCAGCGGCGACTGCCGACGGCCCGGCCAGGTTCCATCTCCTGTTCGGAGCCCCCATTCTAATGGCGTTCAGCATCAGAAGGCCTGACGGCAAATATATACAGAGATATGAAGAGCCTTTTATTTTTAAGCCTACAGGCGACATTGAAAAAGACTGCAGGGATATAACCGCATGGGTCCACAGGCAGTTCGAAAGGGTCATCAGGGAATATCCGGACCAGTGGTTTACAATGGGTCATGGAAGGTGGGAAAGGACCAAGCCGGAAGATTTCTATGACTGCGAGTGGGATCCGTACTGAAGACTGCGATCAATATAATTATATCCCATCGAAGAAGATAAACCGCTACCGCGCTGTAATCGAAAACTTGAACTGCATTGTTTCAAAATGGCTGCAAGCACAACTTACCCCGATTTTCGGAATATTTCTAAATTTTCCATTATTTTTTTATTAAACTCTTCGATTTAATACCAAAATCGGGGTTCGAACAGCGTGCTTGCTTACCGCCATTTTTCAACAGCAGTTCTACGTTTTCTTCATAATGCGCGTCAGCGGTTTACTTCGTTCTGGAATCTATTATATTGAATTCGGAGTGGATTTCAACAGGTACTTATAATGCAAAGAATCAACTCTGTATATCTTTTAAGACAATATCTAACTTATCCTTTAGTTCTATGTCCTGCTCAATTTTAATGATTTTACAGGATAACTTTTTCATCCATTCAGAATGTTTGAACTTGCTTCTTACTTCCATTCCCCCGTTATCATACTTCCCCGCCCAATCCATAAAGTCAATATGGCTTTGATGCATATCATTGCCGGGGTCAATCCTGCTTCCAAACCGTTCTTTTTCCCTTTTGATCAGCCTTTCAATCCTGGTTTCCTGCGGCATGTGCAGATATACTGCTAAATCCAGTTCAGGCAAAAATAAATCACCCCAATCCATCATTGATCCTGAAATTATCCAGGAATTATTTTTTGATAAATCCTGCCTCATCAGCCTTATTCTTTCTTCACATGTCCTTTTTTCTAGAAATGGAGGGTCGGTTTCTTCCCAGAAATATTCGTCAATATCGAACAATGGAATCCGTGTTTCCACCGATATCGCTATTCCAAGAGTTGTTGTTCCCGATCCTGACGCACCGAATATATGTATGTGTTTTAATTTAATCATATATAATTCTCTTCAAATTCAACCCCCTTTGCGTAATCAGCATCATCTGCGAAATCTGTTTCAATCATTGAGCCGCTGCAGCCCTGTGGCCCTTCGAGTTCAGCAAGAGTTTGCGGCTTGTCCTTGAGGGAAAGATTTATAATGCATATATCGAAAAAAAGCCCCGCTCCGGTTAAAGAGCGGGGCTGAATTATCTTAAAGAAACTTACTGGTTTGTATTTGTCGTGGTGCTGGCTGCAGGTGCAGGAGCGGCCATATTCGTGTCTATTGTTGTAGGTGTCAGATCTGCTTCAGGTATTGTAGAGTCTACAATCAATGTAATGCTGATCTCAGGGCTGATATTGCCGACGAGATCTACAGCTTTTGCCTTGATTGTATGAGTGCCGCCCTTCAGCTTGAAAGGCCCCTGGTAATCCATAACTATGCCGTCATCGACAGTATAGGTGATATCTGCAACAGCTGTTTCAGCATCGACTGCGTTGATCTTAATCGGTGTTGCGGGCGAAATATAATTGTTGCTGTTTGTTGAAAATATGGGAGCTACGTCAAATGTTACTACCGGCGGATTCATATCCATGTAGAATATGTAGGTCTGTTCCTGGCTGACGTTACCGACATTATCGGATGCCTTATAGGCGATCTTATGAAGTCCGTTGGTCTGTATGCCTATAAAGGGTTTGTCATACGTTGTATCTGCGCCGTCGTCGAGCTTGTAGCTGATCCATTTCACGCCTGAATAATCATCTTCGGCATAGATGCCGAAGTTAACATTCGAGCTGACATATGCGATGTCCTTGATCCTTACAACTTTCCTGTCGCTTGTAAGAGTAACCTTTGGCGGGTTCTTATCAAGGATAAATTCATAATATTTGATCGGCGAAACGTTGCCGACGTTGTTTATGGCTTTATAGGCAATCATGTGCTTGCCGTCCATAAAAAACGAAAGCGGATTGTCATAGATGCCGAACTGGGAATCATCAACCATCACATAAATGTTGCTGATGCCGGAGCCCTGGTCATCTTTGGCATCGATTTTGAACTTGATATCCGGAGAAACATAGTCGATAGTCCCATCATTATAAACGAGCCCCTGTGTCACAAGGACCTCTTTCTCGGAAGTCATCTGGTTGGATGAAGCCATAACTGCATTGGTTGAAGTTGTGTTAGATGAAATTGTAACAGCTGCATTTGTCCCCTGATCCGGAGCAGTAGTCTGCTGCGCATAAGCTGTAACTATCCCTGCGCACATAAAAACAACTGCAAGTAACCTGGTTTTACTCATAATATTCCCTCCTTTTCAAATTCAAATTAAATTGTGTGCAAACTAAAAAACGCCAAGTTGATATTATCATAGATAAAAAAAAAAAACAACTCTTTAATCGTTTTCTTCCTCCTGAAAACGCTACATTATTTCTTTCTGGATAAAATACCTGTCGTCAAAATCAAGCATCTTTTTTATATCGAGAATAAGGTAGAGATTTTCATCTACCTTTACAAATCCCTGGATCAGGGATTTGTCGATGGAGCTGTCAAGCACCTTTTCGGAGGTTTGTATATCTTTCAACTCGACCGGAAAAACCTTGTCGAGAGAATCGACGGCAAATGCGACAAGCACGCCGTCTATATTAACTATCATCAGCTTCTTGGCCTGCCGGTGTCCCGCCTGCTCTTCTATTTCTGACGAAATCTCGGCCTGCTTGATCCCTAATTTTTTCCTGATGGATATCACGGGTACTACAACTCCCCTGAGATTGGTCAGTCCCTCGACAAATGAAGGCGCATTAGGAAGGGTCGTAATATTCTCCTCCCTTACAACCTCCTTGATATCATTCACGTCAACACAGTACTTGCTGTTTGCTATCTCAAAACTTACGTACTGTTTTTCCATGCTTCTCCCCTGCTCTTCTTTTATTGCTGGTAGAAATTAAAATCCATATCGCAATTCCACCCGAAAACCTTATCCCCGTTGTCCGGAGAGCCGTAAATATAAATATTTTTAAAACCAATAAGCATATCCGTTTTAACTTCGATATCGGTTTTAACCTGGCTGAAAAGGCTCTGCGTATCGAGCGTGAAATAAAAACCCGCGGCCTTTTTCTCTTTTGCTTCTTTTAAAAATGGAGGCAATTTATCGGCGGAAATTGTTTTATTTTCGAATATATTTTTAATAAGGTTCGTCAAGACTCCCTTGTCGGTCGAAAAATACATTTCGTTCCCGATAGCCCCGTAAAATATGGAATAATTACTGCTTTTAAAGTGGTAGAAAGGCTTTGTAAACAGGTCAAAGGTAAAAAGCTGATTATCCGAACCGAGAATCGCGTTTTTCAGGGAATCCATGAAATATTCGGCCGTTCTGGGATCCCTTATCCCGATTGAGCCGTATACAACGTAATCGTTATTGATCGTATCGAATTTGTCAACGACTATTTTTATCCGGCCGTCCGTATTATCTATCAGGTCTCTCTCTGCATTGACCCTGTATTTATCGCGGAGTTCGCTGATAAATGTTTTTATTCCGAGGATATTTATTTTGTCTATATATGTATAATACCTGTACAGGACCGGAAGGTTCAGGTATACCTGCCCGGCTAAGGCTGGATTACCCTCTATATAATCGAGAAGATCGTTTTTTTCGCCGAATGAGACATTGTTGATATTCTGCATATAAAACTGCTGGTTTAGCGGGATTATCCCTGAGTATGATTTCACCGATATTTTCCGATCCGAAATATTTACCGTAAAGGACGAAAAACCATAGGGCAGCTTGAGATTGGCTGTAACCCCGATAGAAGAAGAAACGCTGCTTAAATAAGAGCTTTCGATCCAGACAAAAATTTTATCCCAGTCAAATGACAGCTTTTTTGAGGAAATTTTAAACCCTGCGGATTTCTCTATGGAATCCTTGCCAACCTGGTCAAGAACGGCTTTATCTCGCGATAAGGCAAGGAAGCGGCCGAAAAATCTGTATTCACCGCCTGTTTTGAGATTATTTTTTATGAAGACGGTCATATCGCTTTTGGATTTTACAGGGATAAGCATATACCCTGTATCGTTGGATAAATGTACGAAACAAACCGGGCCTTTCAGATCTATCCCGGCTTTCTCGACGCTTTTAAGGTCGAAAATATCTATCCCGTAGGAATTCCTCGAATCAGAACTCATCTGAAGCATCATCTGGTCGTAATTATGTGAATAAAACCTTTTGAGGAGAGTTTTGGAAGACCCGATAAGATTTTCCGCCGAAGGGAAATATATCATCATTGAACAGGGGCTCACAAAATTCCCTATATCTGATGAAAAAAGAAAACCTGCCTGCAGTACAACAAAAAAAAGCAAAAGCGCGGGCCGTCTCACATAATCACCTCATTATTGTTATAAATATCCCTTTCGATAAACTTCGATGAGAACACGTTGTTGATGATTTTTGATGACATGTTAACAGCGTTGGAAAGGTCGAACTTTTCAGCCTTGACCATGCCATGAAGAACTTCGATTGTCCTGTTGTTCTCAATAGCCATCCTGACGGCATCAACTGTCGACATCTTTATTATCTTCCGGGATATGCCCATATTGACTATGCACTGAGCCGAATCTGAAGAGCTTACCTTTTTGAGTATCCTGATCTTTTTTATCCTGATACCAAGCTGATCGAAGAGCTTTTTGGTGTTTTCAGCCTTCATAAACAGATTTGCAAACACATTTTCATCAAAGACATTGCCTACAGTCAAAAACACGCTCTCATCGCTTTTATTTTTGCCGGCGGCCTTGAGAATGAGAAAATACCTGTCGGTCTGCGCTTCGAAAAATAGCTTATCTATATTCATCGTCTGCCATTTGTTTGCTTTTCGATTTAGAAACATGGCAGCCGTTGAAAGAAACTTCTTAAACATCTGATTACCCCGTTTTAAACCTGACTACAATATAATCTAATTATGCACTGTAAAAAAATCAAATAATCAGACGCGGCCGCCCTTCTTGAAAAAAGGAAGCATTTCCTGCTTGATCCTGCCCTGGACTATGTCAAGCAGCAGCTGAAAGCCGAAACTCATGTAAAGGGCAATTATCATATGCAGCTGCGAGAAATACTGCTTTTGCGTTGAAATCGTCGCCGGGTCGACCTGGAAGTTGATATAATATATCAAACCTGCGTATGAAATAACGTAAGCCAGGAACGTATAGGTTGCCCATATGCTGTCCCTCATCAGGAGAAAATACAAAAAGCCCGCAATTGCGAAAATTATTGCCGCCCAGTTGAACTGGTTAAGGGTAACTTTAAGAACCGCCATTATCTGGCCGCCAAGGTTTGCATAATCCGGATTACGGCCCCCGTACTGCTTCCTGAACATATGGTTGAAAAGGATATCGAGGGTGACCGTGTCTCCCCAGCTCTGTGGTTTAGGTTCAGGAACCGGAGCCAGGGCAATATTCCTGACCATAAGATACAGGTAAAGGGTCATGGCGAATATAAACATCCACCCGCTGTATGTGAGGATCTCGATAAACTTGTCGGCAGTACCGAATTCAACATCGGTTTTTTTAACAGCTCCGTCATAAAGGCCGTATAAAAACATGCCTACGACGACAATAGCTATCCCGTATATCCAGATAGGATCTATTGAAATCTGCTGGGGTATCCCGTTTTCATTTATCACTTCGAAGCCGAACAGGCTCGGCTGGTATTGAGGAGCGATCGGTATGGTCTGGTTATTGTAAACAAAATTACAAAAGAACCCGAAGGCTGTGATGCCCAGCACCACGATAATGCCGTAGAGGAACGGCACTAATTTCCCCGAATATTTTTTTAACTTGATCAGGATTGTATAAAGCGAAATGAAGGCCGGAACGAGGAACCATCCGATCAAAATCAGAGGCATATGCTGTGCGTAAATAAGCCTGGGCGCGACCATGTAGCAGTACAGGAGAATCAGGCTTACAAAAGCGAGGCCTGCGAGCGCCACGAGACTCGGTATCCTTACCGCGAATTCTTTTTTAAATTTAAGAGAACCGTCCTTGATAAGAATATATATGGCAAAAGCAAGCATAAAAAGAAAAGCCGCGATAAACCACATCGGAAGCATGTGGTCGGTAAGCGACAGGCCCATTATGAAAGCTAAAAGTATCGTCATCCGCTCGGCAAAATGATTGTTATTCTCGTTCCTGAAGGCCATTATCTCCTCATACCAGAGGATCATTACGAAAAGCATCGCCGCAACAAGCAGAACATTAAGCGAATAAAATTTCCCGCTGGCCGAGGACTGCTGCCAGAAATCATATGAAAAAGCGAAAATAAACGAGGAAACAACCGCAGGCAGGTGTATTGAAAGCGCGGGCTTTCCGGTATCCCTGTTGAAGCCGAGCAGCTTCACAGCCACGAGATAAAACAGAAATATTGCAAAAGCTCCGCAGACCGCAACATAAAGATTAACCCTGTATGCGATATCTCCAACCGGCAGGAAGGTAAATAACTTCCCAAGTATGCCGTAGAGGGGATATCCGGGCGGGTGGCATGCTCCCATCTGGTATATTTCCGTAGTCAGCTCGCCGCTATCGCCCGCTATAACGCTGGGAGCAAGGGTAAGGATATACATGATAAGCACTATCAGCGTTATGATAGAGGCTACAGCTATATCAAACCACCTTATCCTGTATGGCGAAAATCCGTTAGGGTAAATATCCATAAAAACTTTGCTTTCGTCAGCAGGTTTGGTATTTGCCATAATCATCTCCGGTAAAAGGAATAATCAATCAATTATGGGCACTTCTAATAACTGCCCCTTACGGGGACAAGCCCCTGGGGCAGCAAGGAAGTGCCTGCCTATCCTGGGGACTGGCACCAGGGCATTGGGTGAAATTATTAGTTTCGTTATAAAGTCCGTTTCCCAAAATTCTGATTTTCAGAACCGCCCTTATTGTATAAAAAGGAATAAAATTAAGCAAAATTTTACACCTGTTTTTATTTTTGTCATTTCCCGGAAAGCCCTTCCGGCAGGATTAAATTGACAATTTTAACTCTTTATAATAGAGTAATATAACATATCAAGAAGGTTTCTCAATATGATCAGACTATTGATTGTTTTTATTATCTTTGCCATGCCGGCTTTTTTGCATTCGGTGATTGTGGAATATAAATGGCCTGACACGGCCCCCCAGTATCATATAATTATATCCACCAATTCCTCCTTTTATTTCCCTTCCGCGGACGATATGATAAATGCGACAAACTATATTATCGATTTATCGCCGGGACACTATTATTTAAAAATCGCCCCCGTTTTGAAGGGAATAGAAGGGATATTTTCAGAACCTGTGGAATTCGATGTATCCGAAGACGACAACGGCGGAATGGGAAAACTCTCGGGCGTTAAATCGCCGGCATCAACCGAGGAGGAGCCTTCTGTCTCTCCAACCATGATGAGATGGAACTGCAATATATCTTCAAGGAATCCTTTAAATCTTAATTCCGTATTATATTATTCTCTTGACACTCCGTCAGGCTTCATAAAAAACAGGGGTTTACAGATAAAAATCGAAACTGCGGCGCTTGATGAAGGATTCCATACCCTGTTTTACCGGCTCATAAACCCGCTTGGAAATGAGGGAAGAATATCATCTGTCAGGTTTGTGGTTGAACGTACTCCGCCCTACCTTGAAATCGAACCTGATAAATTTATCGTATTCGGCGATAAAACATATCTTTACCCCGGCAGCATTATCAGTTTTTCCTGCCATGATAAATGGCTGCCCTATAACTGTTATTTCGGCGTTAATCAAAAAAAAGTCGCTGGCCAGTCTTATACGGTCACTAAAGAGACAAATGACTTAAAGTGCCTTTCTTTCGCCAGGAACAGCTTGAATTATGAAAGCCGGCTTGTCAAAACGTTTTATGTCGACACGGAACCTCCTGCAATAAAACTTTACCTGAATAAAAAGGAAGTTGTCAAAACATCAAGCGCGTCCGGGAATAATATTTTAAACCTTAATATAACCGATAATACAAGAGTATCTCAATTTGTAACCGTTTTCGACGGTGTTACAAACACCAATATGCCTTCATCATGGAGATTTCTTAAATCCGGTCTCCATACCCTTGAAGTCACCGCTGCGGACATGTTTGATAACATTTCGAACCGTGCCTGGGAAATAGATGTATCGGAGAACAAATCAGTAATAACCTGGATTGTTTTCCCTGCTCCCGGTCAGGAAACAAGGGAGCACGGAGGGTATTATGAAAACTAAGCAGAAAAATTCATCTCAGGGTATTGTTTTAACAGCCGTCCTTGCTGCGGCAGCCTGGGCAGCCCTGAATGTATTTCTGATCATCAATACATTTGAGAAAAACAGCGTTACGGCCGGCACTCATATTCCCCAGCCCCTGTCTGCTCTGCCTGCTTCGCAGCTCCACCGCGAAAGCTCAGCTGCTTCATCATCATCAGAATCATCAGAGTCTTCTTCATCAAAACCCCGGATTTCCCCCGGGATTTTCGGCAGGCTTGTGTTCCTTCCCGATACGAGGGAAATATTTGTTTTAAACGGACATGACTGGACAGGCATGATAAACGGCCAGGCCGTTTACGAAAAGAACGATATAAGGACGCCGGGTTCATCACAGGCCGATCTGCAGCTGACCTCGGGTCAAAGAATAAGGATAGATAAAAATTCTGAAATTATATTAGAAAGTTCAGGCGCTATCCTGGTGATTTCAGGAAAAATTTCCACCTTCGGAGGGCCGCTTGAAATGAGGACTTCTGACGGAATAAGGGCCCTGGGTACGGGAAAATACAATTTAGAGAAGACGGGAAACGAAACACGGATATCCGCTTCTTCAGGTAGCGTCGATGTGGGGTCTGACGGAAAGACCGTGCTCGTGGGTAAAAACCAGGGGACGATAATCGATGCCGGCGCGCCTCCCCAGGATCCGTTCAACCTTCCTTCGGCCCCGGCGAGTATAAAGCTTCATCTCCATTGATAAAGCTTGACCGGGTATATATTTGATGTTATTATTTTAGGCTCTTTAATAATACCGATTAATTATTAGGATAAAATATTGGAAAATATAAAAAATCCGGATTTCCTCGAAAATCTCTCCTATATCCTGCTCCTGATTTCCTTTTACTTCTGCATTTTCGGATCTCCCTTTTTGTTTTTCATGATATTTTCGCTCGTCGTTTTTATAATATATTTTATTAGATCGGGCCGATATAAGGATGTGTCCTTCTCCCTCCATGACTATTTCTTAGCCGCCTTTCTTGTTTCAATCATCTTTAGCGCCTTGTTTTCTAAAAATACGGCGTATGCCTGGGAGGGTTTCGGAGTTTTCTGTTTTTATGTCATTATCTATATGTATTTTAAGCTTATACCCCTCGATAGAGAAAAGTATAAGGGCATCGTAATAGCGATATCGGCGGCCCTTATCGTCTGCTGCGGCTTTGCCCTTATCCATTATTTTATTATCCGGCAGGATATTGAACTGAGCTTTTTCGGAAAACATCTCTATACCCTGGAACCTGCCACAACCTTTGAAAACCACCCCCTGAACTCCATTTTTCAATGGCCATGGCGGGGCGGCAACCTTGTATTTATTATAATGATATTCAGCCTGTCTTTCTTTATAACAAAATACAGGAAATTGAATAAGGTTGAAAATTCGATCCTCGCGGCGGCTGTTATCATATCCATGCTTACCCTGTATCTGACTTATACGCGCGCGGCTGTCGTTTCCCTTGTTATAGTACTCGTCCTGAGTTTCATATTGACGAGAAAATTTATAATTTTATACCTGATCATTGCTGTAGCGGTGTTTTTTCTTTTATTTAAGGGCGATAAGATCATGCAGACATTTCAGGATCCCCTGAACTCACCGAACGTCCCGTCGCGCCTGTTCCAGTACAAAGAGGGCCTTGAAATATATTCAAATAATAACAATATCGTATTCGGCATAGGCCTTTTAAATTTCCAGGTAGAGTTCAATAATAAATTTCCAGGCCAGTATATCTATGATCAGAATTCCTTTATCCACAATAATTACATCGCTATCTTAGTTGAAACTGGCGTCGCGGGTTTTGCCGGATTTTTCGGCTTTCTTATACTGCTCTTTATTTCCGTTATCAGGAAGAAAAGCTGTAGCATGAACCCTGCAGTGCTTAATGCCGTGACTTTTTTATCCGCCTTTTTTGTAAGCTCATTATATGACGCCGTCCTGTATTCTGTTCCCATAGGAATATTTTTCTGGATCATTGCCGGCCTTTCTCAAAACAGGGATCTTGAGGAATCTTATGAAAAATAAAATTTTCAATCTGCTTCTCCTGATTTTATTTATTCTTGTCCTGTTCATCGGCGTCCTGCAGCCCCGCATGGCTGATGATTTCGGGGACCTGAAAATATTTCATTCGGAGCATTTTCTTCAAATCCTGTCAGGCGCTTATATGAACTGGAGCGGCAGATTTTTGAGGTTATTCCTGATTTTATTCAGCACCTATAATGATCTCACATTTTATTTATCGGGCGCCCTGAATGGTTTAGCCTTCTTTATCACCGTATTTTTAATATCGGTAATCGCGCTCGGCAGGATCCCTTTATTATTTTCAAGCGACAGATTGATATTTTTGCTGGCATTTTCAACAGCCTGGTTCGGGATGCCGGCCCTGGGCGAATGCGTGTTCTGGAGAGACGGAGCGGTGACTTATCTTCTGCCGATGCTGTCGGGACTTGTCTTTATCACGCCTTTTGTATTGTGGTATAAATCCGGGAAGCCTTCATCCCGCGATAACTTATTATACAGCTTACTCATAATCCCGGCAGGAATCATAGCCGGAGTATCGCATGAACAGGTGATAATAAGCGTCGGCTTTCTGATGGGGCTATGGGTTCTTTATATTCTTTTCTTTAATAAGGACGCCAGGAAAGTCCCGGTTTATTTATACGCCGGGTTTGCCTCTTTTTTCGCGGGGGGGCTGGTATCTTTATTTGCGCCCGGTAATTTTAAAAGGATGGACCTTCTCACTCTCCATGCGAGCCTTATTGAAAAAACAGCCAAGCAGGCCGGTGATTTTATCATTTATGTGCTTGGTTACGGCGCTCAGAATCTCTGGGTATGGCTTGTGGTTATTTTACTCACGGCATTCATAATAAGCAGCGCCTTTACAAGGGAACGGATCAATGATTTTATTCTCTGGCTTGTAACAGCATTGGTCAGCATACTCCTTGTGATCCTTTTCCCGTTGGGCGGCCAGCGTCCGATGTATTTTTTTATCATATTCATCACCATTGCTTTTACAAGTCTTCTTGGCGCTAAACCAGAAAATACGGCTTTCGGCAATGGAAAGGTTAAAGATATTATTACGGCTTTTATATTAGTCATACTTATCACCGACTGCACTTTAGGCCTTTTCAGCAATTATTACTTATCCGGAAAACTCTCTGATAGACAGGAGATTATAAAAGCTGCGGAAGGCAAAGGAAAAATAATCGTCCCGGCCATTGACTTCCGTGAAAGCCATATCACTTTCACATCGGATAACCCCAATGCCATGTTCCTTGAAAGCAACATAATAGTCGATTACAGCCGCGAAACAGCATACAGGCCGAAGAATGTGCTGGACGAGTTGAAAGTATATTTAAAGAATAAAACGGCAAAATAAGGAGAGCATCGTAATGCCTGATAAGAACAACACCTACCGGGAACGGCAGGATAATATAAGGAACCTCAAAATAACGCCATGTCTTGAATCTATAGAAAATATCTATTCCGACAGGGATTATACGGTCGAATTGAAGACGGATGAATTAACGACTGTCTGCCCGAAAACAGGGCTCCCTGATTTCGCGAAACTCTCGATCAGCTATGTCCCCGACAGGTTTCTTGTCGAAGAAAAATCGCTCAAACTCTACCTGACAGGCTACAGGAATATCGGTATTTTCCAGGAAAACGCCACGAACAAGATACTGGACGATTTCGTCGACGCAGTTAAACCTCGCAGGGTGAGGATTATCGCCGACTGGAACAACCGCGGGGGAATATCGGTCCATGTCGAATGCATATGGCCCAAGCAGCCTTAATTACTTCAACTTCTCGCCGGCTTTAAGCTCGTTGAGGATGTCAGTTGCATTTTTAATCATACCGCTGTCCTGAGCCTTCATCATATTTTCCCTGCTCACGCCCGCAAGATCGTTAAAGCGGTTCAGGTAATGCACGGTATCGTTATTCCTGTGGAGGTAATAACAGACGATACCCATGTAATAATTGAACGAAAAATCGTTCGCCGACTGCGTATGGGCTTCAAGATCCTTGCCGAGGTTGTAAGCTTTATCCAGCCTCTGTGTCTGGAAAGCAAGAGTAAACGCCCTGTTGATAAAGGCATAGTCCCCGCTTTTCAGGACAATCATCCTGTTGAATATATCGTCGGCAAGTTTGATATACGGCGTATATTGAAACGGAAGGCCGCGCGAATATAATATTTCAACTACATTTTCCGCCTGGCCCGGATCGATTCCGGAAGGGTCTTTAGCAAGCTGGTTTGTAAGCGATGTCACAGCCTGGTCCAGGACAGCCGTATGGGTTGCGGAGAGGGATTCATAAAACTTTTTGAGGCCCTCGAAATTCTTAATGATATCACCCCTGGTTTTATCGGAGCGGTAATGATTGGCTTCGCCTTCCAGCTGCGCGAACCATTTATCCGCTTCCTTTAAATTTTCTTCCTCATGAGCGGAATTTTTAAAAGAATCGATAACAAGGAATGTAAGCATTATATAATATGTGCCCCATTGATTTTGATACAGCGTAAGGGCTTTCGTCAAAAGCTCCCTCGCGGGTTCGTCCATGTTTTCAACGCCGTTTCTCATATATACAACAGCGACATTATGAAGGGTGGAATTGAAATCTCCTCCGTAAACAAGGGCGTCATTATAGTAATTTTTAGCAATCTGCCAGTTTTCAGTTATCTTTTTATCTATCCCGGCACGGATTTCAGGGTTTGTTTCATTAGATCTTGCTTCCTGGAGTCCCGAGATCTTGTCCCTGTAAATCTCTCCCATAGTATAATCATAGGTTACAATTATCTCCCTCGAAAGATAATCCCAGTACATTGCGTTCGAAGTCTGATGCCAGCGCTGGAGATAATTGCTGAAATAATCTCCGTCATGGGGGTTGGGATAGGTTTTCACAAAATATACCATTCCGCCGCCGGTTCTCAAAAACCCTTCTTTTTCCATGGCGCCGATCTTATCAAGAGTATACCCGATATCGACCGTCTTGTGAAGCCAGGCGGAAAGCTGGTCCTGCGCCTCCTTGATTGAAATAGAACCTTTAGATTCAAGATAATCTACGAGGGAATATGCGATATCCTGAACCTTATACATGAAAGTCCCGTAGCGCTTGTAATAATAATCCCCGAGCTGCCAGGGGTCCGGTCTCTGCCATAGCAGATACACAGGCCTTTTACCCTGCCAGTAAGGTATGAAATACGGATCGGCTGAGCTTCTCGGATTATCGTAAAAGGGCTCTTCACTTTCAAAAAGATGGGAGTCGACGAGGTTCATTCTCCTTGGAAGGGTTTCAGCATCGCTGATATACCTCATATCGCCGTATATTTTTTTAAAAATATTGCCTTTCTGGTCGTAAGGAGTGAGATCCGGCCTCAGTTTTTCGGCATAATTAAAGTAAAGGCTGCCGAACACCTGGTTGTCCCCGCCTTCCGTCATGTAAATCGACCCCTCTTCAGTGGAGGACATCAGATATTTGCAGTAGTCATGATTAAGAAAGTTGAGATGGTTATCACAATATTTATAATTTGAAATAAATTCGATAACAGCCATAGCCATGATCACGATTACCGCAATGATCACTGCCGGAGTTAATTTTTCATCATTATTAACGCTATCCATAAATCACCTCATCAGGATATTTTATATCGTTCAAAAAGCCTTACAAGGCTTTCAACCTTTTTACGAATATCGGGCGAACCGGTTATTTCAGTAACCAGGGCGACTGTTTTTGCCCCGGCTTTCAGCACTTCTTCAAGATTATTTTCCTTAATGCCGCCGATCGCTACAAGGGGTACCGGGATATTCTTAACTGCGAAATCAAGGTATTCAAGCCCTACAGGACCGCCTTCATGAATCTTTGTAAAAGTGCTGTAGATGGGCCCGACCCCGATATAATCCGCACCGGCCTCTACTGCGGCAAGGGCCTGGGCCTTGCTGTGGGTTGAAATCCCTATGATCTTTCCCCCGGCTATTTTTCTGACGGTTTCAAGAGGCAAATCATCCTGCCCGATATGTATGCCGTCGGCATCCACCGCTATGGCTATGTCTATAAAATCATTAACAATAAAAACAACGCCTTCTCCGTTAGTTATCCTTCGTATTTCAAGGCACTCTTCATACTTTTTTCCGGAAGATTTATCACCCTTCTCCCTGTATTGAATAATCCGGACGCCGGCCCTGACCATCTCCCTGACTACGTCCGTGTTTTTGCGGCCGAGAGAATATTCTTCGGCTGTAATACCGTATATTCCTGCCGGTAAAATTCTTGCCATGCTAACTCTTTATTACTCCTATTGGTTTGAGCCTGGCAACTCTCTGGGATAGCCCTGATTTGCTGATCGATTGAACTATCTCTTCGATGTCCTTGTAAGCGTAAGGGGCTTCCTCCAGCGCAAGCTCTTTATTCTTGGTTTTAAGGAAGATGTTCTTTTTAAGCAAATCCTCGTTTATAACCTCGAAATCTGATAATTTTTTTGCATCTTCGGGAGTCATTGCCCTTCCGGTCCCATGAACTGTCGAGGCGAAAGTCCTTTCGATCGATTCTTCCCTGCCTGAAAGAACATAGCTGTATGTTCCCATAGAACCGCCCACAATCACCGGCTGCCCCGAAACACGGTAGGGACGTGATATTTCCTGCATCTTGCCGGAAAAACTCCTCGTAGCGCCCCTTCTATGCACAAGGACGGGCCTCTTCGACGAGCCTATTTTATGAACTTCTTCTTTTATAGTGTTATGGCCGAGATCGTACATAGTATTGGTATCAACATCTTTTATTATATCGTTAAAAACATTATGGACGGCATGGCTTATAACCTGCCTGTTTGCAAACGCGTAATTCGAAGCAGCCCTGACAGCTCCCATATACCTTTTTCCTTCTTCCGATTCGGAGAGAAGATGAACCGCTTCAGGATTCATGCTCCTGAAGAGCGACTGGTAATCAAGACCTATCTGATGGCCCAGACCTCTTGAGCCGGCATGAAAAGTAACAACCACCTGGTTTTTAAACAGGCCGAATACCCTTGCTTTTTCTATGTCGAATACTTCATCGACTACCTGCAGTTCAAGATAATGGTTGCTCCCGCCAAGCGTGCCGAGGTTGTTCTTTTCCTTTTTTATCGCTTCTTCGCTGACAAAGTCCGGATCGGCGCCGGGGGCAAAACCGTTATCCTCGATATATTCAAGTTCGTCTTCTTTGCCCATGCCCCTGTTGGTAATGACCCATTTCGCGCCTTCAGACATCATATCCCTGAGTTCTTTGCGGGACAGGGAGATTTTCCCCTGGGTCATAGCGCCTGTCGGGATTATCTTGAAGAAAGCCTTGATAAGAGTGTCGACCTTTTTTTCGATATCCTGGTAAATGAGATTCGTAGTGACAAGCCTCTCCCCGCAATTATAATCGTAAAGAGCGCCTTCAATAAATATCACACCCTCCTTAAGGTCAAAAGCGGCTACACAGCCGACAGGAAAACCCGTCCCGGCATGAGCGTTTGGCAGCACAATTGCTTTCTCGAGTATTCCCGGCAGGGATGCAACTTTTTTCAACTGGGAATAAACGGCTTCATCCATGGCTTCAACTATCAGCCGGCTGCCGATAATAACTCCGTCGACAAGCATCGCATCCTGCCTGGGGATCATCCATTCATAGTCGCTTACTCTATGCAAGCTATTCAACTGCATTATTTCCTCCGAGTAAGGCACTGCATCAATTTTATACCTTTTACGAAACAATGATTAATTTTATAAGAAAAATGAAAAAAAGTAAATAAGTTTTCAAAAATTTGCCAAAAGAGCTTCTCCATAACTACAATATATAATGGATAAATAGTCGGATTTGGAGATTTTGATGGTCGATATTGGATTTATTGAAAAAAGTCTGAAAATCCCTCCAATAAAGATCGGGCACCCTAAAAATTCAATTGTTGAAGGTTTTTCAATCGATTCGAGGGAAATAACACCTAACCAATGCTTCGTAGCTATAAACGGCGAGAATTACAACGGTCATAATTTTATCCGGGAAAGCAATATAAAAGGCGTAAGATTTTTTATCGTTCAAAACGATTACAAAAACAAGGTAAAAAAGTATTTGCATAACAGTTACATCATACCGGTAAAGGATACCGTCGAATCGCTGTCAATGCTCGCAAAATCTTATAAAAAACATATATTCGCGAGTTCTATCGGCATTACAGGCAGTTCCGGGAAAACTACCACCCGTGAACTTATTTCTCTGCTGCTGTCTTCGAAATACAATGTCCATACTTCAAAAAAGAACTATAATAACGATATCGGGCTGCCGCTGACCATATTGCAGGCTCCTCCAGAAACTCATATTCTTGTTCTCGAGATGGGGATGAACCACAGGGGCGAGCTGAAAAAACTGTCGGAAACGGCAGAACCTCTCCTGGGCCTGATAACAAATGTCGGTTATGCCCATATCGGCATGTTCGGAAGTCTTGAGAAGATAGCGGAAGCCAAGGCGGAAATATTCTCGGGCATACACAGGCATGGCATCGCCCTTCTTAACAGGGACGATGGTTTCCTGGAATATTTTAAAAAGATTTCACCAGTCGATACGATAGAATTCGGCTTATCCGATCTCGGCATAAAAGAAGACAGGGGCCTCGAGGGCTACAGGCTTTCTTATAAGAATATCGAATTCGATTTCCACTGTCCCGGTACGCATAATCTTTCCAATCTTGCCGCCGCTTTAAAGGTAAGCGAGATCTACCAGATTGATGAAAAAGAAATTGCCCGGATAATTTCGGATTTCAAGCCTGTCCAGGGCAGAAGCGAAATAATACATGGGAAATTTACAGTAATCCAGGACACTTATAATGCCAATCCCTCTTCAATGCTAAAGGCGCTTGAACTTCTCGGAAAGGCCGGCGGCAGGAAAATCGCCGTATTATCCGATATGCTCGAACTCGGCCATATGTCGCATGAACTTCATGGCATGATAGGAAAACAGATTTCAAGAAATAAATCAGCTGACATTGTACTTGCATACGGCAGCAATTCAAAGGTAATAATCGAAAATATTGATGAACCGCAAATTGAAAAATTATTTTTTTCGGCAAGGGAAGAACTGACCGGAAGGCTTCTTGAATTAGTCAGGGAAGGAGATACCATCCTGATTAAAGCCTCTCACGGCATGAAACTCGATTGCACGGCCGCCGAGTTATTGAAGGCCCGGTAAGCCCATGTTTAAATATTACCGCTGATGCTTACAAACCCGCCGTACTGGGAAGAGAAAGCATTCCCGAATAGGTCATAATATATGCCTGTTTTATACATCAGGTTGTCCATCATAAAATAAAAATATAAGCCCAGCCTGTCTGTCGTCGCATAATTCGAAGCGAATAGAAGGGAGTTTTCGATTCCTGCCCCGATATCGTCGATCTTAACGCCCGTCGCCAGATACAGGTCGAAATCGTTGGAAATATTTTCAGGCACATCGTTGTAATTTGTAGGCCTTGTAAAAACCGTCATCGTCTGCTCGAAATTATCGACTACTATATGTTCCGTAACATTCAGGTATATCGCGTCTGCCGAAGGTATCTGAGAGAAAAGCGTATCGGGCGCATAAAGCCCTATTAAAAAGTCTATCTTGCCGTACACGGTCTTTACAAAAAACCCTACCCTGTAAGCCAGGGCATTGCTTGATGAAGCCCCGATGATATTTGCATTGTTGATTCCGAAGTAAGCCTGGATGATGTAATGCTCTAAATTCAGGTACCAGACTGTATCGATATTTACCTGGTTCGTGTCCGACGGCTGGTATATATAGAGGTGGGGCTGCAAAAGGTCGTCCATAAAATCCATGTAAGCCTCTATCCCTGTTCCGTTTATATCTTTATAACCGATATATTCAAGCCCTGCCGCCTGGTGGAACTGGAAACCCTGGTAGCCAATTTCGGCGATACCGAGAGTTAAATTCTTGCCGATGAAATAACCTATGTTCAGCGAATCGACAGGGTTCAAATAAACCTTTATTGAATCGAGTCCCGCATTATTCGTCGGTATGGATGAAATGTTATATTCTTTGAGCCCTATGCCTATCTTTACGCCGTATTTCAGGCCGGTGTCGAGCACCATATCGATCAGGTAGGATGAAACTATGCTGTTGCTGGAGTTGTATTCTGAATAAGCATAAAATTCAGGGAAGATAACATTGAACGCGAAAGCCCCGCAATAAATGAAGATAAAAAATAATGCGCATGAAAATACTTTCATTTTTACTCCCGGGTCCGGAATAGAGCCTTAAAAAGTTGATTTTAAAAATAAACCGCCCTATATTAATCGGATTAATGGACGAAATTCTAAACAATAGCTAAGGCGGTCTTTCGTTATGAAAATGCTTTTTTATGAACATTTTCTAAACAACATGTCCGATCTGACAATCGACCTGATCCCAATGGGCCTGGAATGCATCGATTGCCTGTCCCAAGACGAGTTTTTCAACTGCCTGAAGTCATCAGATTCGCCGGCTACGATTATGATGACAGGAACTAAGGAAATCGGACTTTTCAAGCAGATCAGGGAGATAAGCCCTTCGATCAATATTTTTTATGTGGTAAAAAACACCACTAAAACGGATTTGATAAAATCATTTGCTCCTTTCTGCATTACCGCAATTATAAACTTCACCGAAAGTTCGGTCCACATGGCCGATGAAATTGTCCGCGCCATTGTATCGCACAATATTTCCACGAAGGATAAACGCGTTCATATCCGGGTAAGGCCAATAGAGCCCGAGATAATAACAAGCGCCGTCTGCATCAAGGAAATAAACAGGTTTATTAAGGGAAAAGTAATAGATATCAGCGCGGGCGGGTGCGCCATAAAATTCGATAACCATGAAGAAGTGTCTCTCCTGTCTCCGAAAACGGTTTATGATCCTCTGCTGCTCAAGATTGACGGCACGGGAATAAAAGCTCTCGCAACGTTAGTCGCAATACACAATAACGCGGCCGGCTTCCATTTTGATAATGTCGAACCTGTGCAGATGAGAAGGCTTGCAAATTATATTTATAGAAAAATAAGCGAAAACAAATGAGGCATGGTTTGTGATGAGAAACCGGAGTCTGTTTAAGAATCTAAGATATGGCCCATCTTGGTCTTTTTTGTCATAAGGTATTTTTCATTTTCTTCATTGCTCTTGATGATCAGGGGAATACGTTCCACTATTTCCATTCCGTAACCTTCCAGGCCGATGACTTTCTTGGGATTGTTTGTTAACAGCCTTATCTTAGTCATCCCCAGATCTTTTAATATCTGCGCGCCTATGCCGTAATCCCTGAGATCGGCTCCGAATCCGAGTTCGATATTGGCCTCTACCGTATCAAGCCCGAGGCTGTCCTGAAGCGCATAGGCCTTGATCTTGTTGAGAAGCCCGATTCCCCTGCCTTCCTGGCGCATATAGAGGATAACGCCGCAGCTTTCCTTATCTATGAGTTCCATTGCCCTATGCAGCTGGTCTCCGCAGTCGCATCTCAAAGACCCGAGGACATCGCCTGTGAAACATTCAGAGTGCACTCGCACCATTACAGGGCTCTCTTTTTTAATCCTGCCTTTAACAAGGGCCACGTGTTCTTTATCATCGATATCGTTTTTATAAACTATTATCCTGAAATCGCCATGACTGGTAGGAAGCCGGGCTTCGGATTCCTTGAATACATGGTTTTCCTTCATTGTCCTGTATTCTATCAGCTGCGCTACGCTTATTATTTTCAGATTATGTTTTTCCGCAAAATTATTCAGCTGGGGCATTCTTGCCATTGAGCCGTCTTCATTTAAAATTTCACATATGACCCCGACTTCGCTGAGCCCGGCGAGGTTCATAAGGTCAACCGTCGCTTCGGTATGCCCCGCCCTCTTCAGAACTCCGCCCTGCCTGGCCTGCAACGGGAAAATATGACCGGGTCTGACAAAATCATCCCTTGTCGCGCCGGGAGAAGCGAGCTTCCTGAGCGTATCGCAGCGTTCATAAGCAGATATGCCGGTATTTACAGTTTTAGCGTCAACGGAGACTGTAAAAGCAGTCCCCCATTTTTCGTTCGATTCTTCAGTCATGATAGGAAGGTCAAATCGCTTCGCCCTTTCGGCGGTGAGCGGAGAACAGACAAGTCCTCTTGCTTCTTTTAAAATGAAATTTATTTTTTCAGGGGTCGCCATTTCAGCGGCCATTACCAGGTCCCCTTCATTTTCGCGCGTTTCATCGTCCACAACGATGACCATGTTGCCTTTCTTGATCTCAATTAACGCTTCATCTATAGTGTTCAGAGCATTAACCATAAAAATCCTCTTTTTACATGTAATATAAATAAAAAAAGCTCTCGACACCTACTTTCCCCGTAAACGAGTATCATCGGCGACGCAGGGCTTAACTTCCGGGTTCGGAATGGGACCGGGTGTAACACCTGCGCTATGGTCGAGAGCAAT
>Ga0181520_10000841_pt1 | contig 66250 bp, 70 predicted proteins | sample PEATcosm2014_Bin_29_FD_132451 | JGI IMG/M metagenome (GOLD analysis project Ga0181520, IMG submission 132451) | Peatland microbial communities from MTU Mesocosm Facility, Houghton, MI, USA - PEATcosm2014_Bin02_30_metaG | ecosystem: Environmental > Terrestrial > Soil > Wetlands > Peat | place...
CTAGTACCGTGTATCACTCATAATTTCGGATATAGGCGCTTCAATTTGATGCGGGCATTTTCGGTGGTGAAATGCCAGTCAATGGTGGCCACGCGGTTGTTCCGGTCCTGTTCCCAGGCCGCCACTTCTTTTCGCATCAGGTCAATGTTTGGGATTCTGCGATTGAGGCACTGGCCATTGAGCGCGCTCAATTCGATCTCGGCGACGTTGAGCCAACTGCCATGTTTTGGGGTGTAGTGGATTTCAAGGCGGCGGGCCAACCGTCGGGCCTCCTCCGGTGCGAAGGCTTCATAAAGGGAAGCGGCACTGTGAGTGTTCAAATTATCCATCACCAAGCGAACCTTGGTGGCCTGCGGGTAGCGCTCGTCCAGCATGCCTTTGACGAACAGAGCCCAGTCTTTGCGCGTGCGGTGTTCGGTAATGGCGACGTGGCGGCGGCCACGCAACGGTTCGACTTCCAGGAAGATTTCCGCCACCCCGTTGCGGACATACTCGTGGTCAAGGATTTGACCCCTACCCGGGGCCGGCGGCAGCGGGGCATGGACTTCGCCCACCAGTTGCTTGTTGGATTCGTCCATGCAGACCAGCGGGAACAGCGGGTCGTAGGCCGCGTGGTAAACATCCAGCACATCCTCCATGCATACGACAAAGGCCGCGCAGCCCTCGGGCGGGATTTTCCAATACTTGCTCAGGTGAGGCTTAAGTTCGTTTTTTTTAGCGCCCGGTGGATGCTCATGGTCGAAACCTTCGGGGCGATCTTGAGTTCAACCACCTTTTCCGCCAGCAGCCGCACCGTCCAGCGGACCCGCCCCGCTGGCGCGGGCGAACACGCCAAAGCGGTTAGCCGTGCGTCAAAGGCTCCGTCGAAGGTGAGTTTGGGCGCCTTGACCGCAGGTTTTCGCACCAGAGCCGCTTCAATCCCTTCCTCCACGAACCGCTGCTTGAGATGCTCGATGGTGCGAGGGGTGATGCCCAACGCTTCGGCAACGTCGGCGACTTTCCACGGGTTGCCATGCTCTCCGGCATCGCACAGCAACAATGCCCGCGCATGAATGAACTTCGATGCGGCCGTCTTGCCGCTGCGCGTCAGTTCTTCGAGTTGGCCGCGCTCCTCCTGCGTGAGTGTGATTTTGTATCGGGGTACTTTCATCCCCCGATATTCCATTACGACCACCCCCCTAGTCAATATGCGAAATATAATATGTTACACGATACTAGAAGGGCAAACAGTTACAACATTTGCAACAACCCGGATCTACTGGGCAAGATTGTCCGCCGCCAGGAAGCAGACCATCTAGGGGGTCGTCTCCGCCGCCCTTGTTATCTCCGCCGCCGCCAGGAAGCAGATCATTACATATACCACAGCAAGGACAATCCAACATTTCCAGGAATCCCCGCGCAGAGACGGTTCCCTTCCCACTTCCGCTACTGGGTTCCTTCCACAGTCTTATTCCAAAAGATCTGTTATTCAGTACTCCCATGCACCTCAATTCTATGCGCCGCTATTGGCCAAGTCCATAGAAATATGGTAAAAACCATTTCTGAATCATTGACGCATATCAGCAAACCAGCAAAAATAGATAGATGGGTCTTCTGCCCTCCATTGCCGCCATTGCCACCCCACAGGCTCCATCGGCACTGGGCATCATACGCTGTTCCGGAGAGTTGTGCGCCAGGGTATTTTTAGGCATTGCGCCCAAGCAGGCTACCCTCAAGAACTACACCTCCATATCTGGAGAGCTGCTTGACCAGGTAATGGCTGTGTACTATGAGAAGGGACACTCATATACCGGAGAAGAAAGTTTGGAGATCAGCTGTCACGGGAATCCCTACATCCTCAGAAGGATACTGGAGGACTTGATGACGCGTGGATTTACGCTGGCACAGCCAGGAGAGTTCACGCGCCGGGCTTTTCTAAACGGAAGGATGGATCTTACCCAGGCTGAGGCCGTGGCGAACGTTATATCCGCGCGTTCAGACAGGGCCTTACAGGCTGCACACCGCCAGCTTGCCGGCGATTTGGGAGGGGCCATCAAAGAATTTTCCGAAGAACTCATCAGTCTCATCGCCGAAGTGGAAGCTCTCATCGATTTTCCTGAAGAAGATGTCCCCTCACGGTTGCCGCCACCGGAAAAATTTCAAAAATTGATCAGCCGCCTATCCGCGCTCAAAAGCACCCAACGGGCACATGATCTGACCTTTGAGGGCGCCAGGATAGCACTCGTGGGACTGCCCAATGCCGGGAAGTCCTCCCTCTTTAACGCGCTACTGGGCCACGAAAGGGCCATTGTCAGCCCTATAGCAGGAACCACGCGGGACTACCTGTCGGCGCAGCTTACATTTGGAACACATATGGCGACCCTTGTCGACACCGCAGGGCTCAACCCCAGGGCCACGGCAGGATCGATTGAGGCCACCGGTATTGCCATGACCAGGGATCAGATGGCCGCGGCCGATTTGGTTCTGCATATAATCGACGGAACAGGCAAATCTCCTTCGGAAACAACAGACAAAATTTCAGCGTCTGGCGCCTTGCTGCACGTTGTGACCAAGTCAGACCTGAGAGAATTTCATATTCCCACAGGACTGACATCCACATACCCCGTTTCGGCCGTCACGGGCGCTGGCATGGACGCCTTGCGCAAAGGAATCATCAAGGAACTCGACGGCCTGATGCCCGGCTGCGACACACTGATGATAAGCGCCAGACACGCCGACGCGCTTGAAGAGTGCCTTAAACAACTGACAGCCGGTACGGAGCTCCTGAGCAAAAAGTCAGACCCGGCGCTCATCGCGCACCATCTGCACTCTGCGCTGGATTGCCTGGGGGAGATTCTTGGCAAGTTTGACAACGAACAGATTCTCGACAAGCTCTTTGACCGGTTCTGTATAGGAAAATAAAGCTATTTTAAAACAGCGATCAGGCTGTCGAATCTGGGATGGTGTTCCTCAAAAACCGTCTGAGGCAGGGGTCCAGGCCATTGCACGACGGGATCGATCTGCCAGAGGGAGCTCTCCGAGATCAACTGCCAAACGTCCGAAAAATAACCTTCATGATCGGTACGGAAAAAAAGCCGCGACCGCGGCGCGCAGATTCTGGCAAGGCTGGATAAAAACGCCGCATTCACAAAGCGATGCTTCCAATGCCGCTTCTTTGGCCAGGGATCAGGGAAAAGGACAAAACAGTCGCGTACAATTCGGTTCTCCGGCCAGCAATCCAGCACATCCCCTGCACTCCCCCAGATCCAATGCACCTTCATGCCGATACGGTCGCTTTTCTTCTGTCCCCTGGCCAATCTGTCGTGCTTCTTGTCCACCCCGACATAATTGCGCGCGCCCTTTTCCAAGACCGCCAGCGCGCTCAAGAAATGTCCGTGGCCGCAGCCCAGCTCAAGCACATAGTCACCCACAGGCAGTTCATTTAACAGCGCGGTCAGCCTTTGCAGTTGTTTCTTATGCTCCTCGGGATACTCAAACGACATTGAAAAACCTTATCTGGCCAACACCTTTAGGACAATCTTCTTCACAACACCCTTATACTCGGAATTTTTAAGCATGGGCATATGCGCGTCCGTCGGATAGAAGATCGCAAACATCCTCTCGCGGGCATTCAGAATCGAGGACTTCTTGAGCCTGCCCGTCAGGAACATCACATCCATTTTGGAATTATATTTTTTCTCAACCCTTAAACGATCCACGGGGCTCACCCCCATCAACTCACAGCCCTTGACCATGTATTGAATATCAATGTACCTGCGGTGAGCTTCCCAACGCCCTTTTCGCGCGGGGCGACCCTTGTACTCCTGGACGCTCGCGAAAAGACGCTCACCCTCAATGAGATGCTTGCCCGGCGGCAGTTTGTCCAGCCTGCCACTTTTAAGCAGCCGCATTCCCCGCTTCAGTCTTGCGCCCAAGCCCGTATACAACCCGACGTTCTCAATCTTGTCAAAAATCATACGCCCATCCGTTTAAGGATCTCTTCAAGCTCGCCGTTGTTCTTGTAGTACACAATCAGTTTGCCACCGCGGGCGCCATGCTGGAATTTCACCTTGGCGTTAAGCTTTGCCAGGATCTTTTTCTGAAGTTCTCCCAGGGCCAGCAGCTCCGCGTCTCCCGTCACGGCGCGGGCGGTTCCAGGCCCGGCGGAGGTACCCTGCTTGCGAATAAGACCCTCGGCCTGTCTGACCGATAGTCCCTGCTCCACAATCGTCCTGGCCAGCATCACGCGCGTGGATCCCTCGGGAAGCCCCAAAAGAACTTTTGCGTGGCCCAGCGTAAGCTGATTTTTGGCCACATATCCCAGAATCTCCGGCTCCAACATGAGCAGGCGCAGACTATTGGCGATCGTCGTGCGAGCCTTGCCGATCTGCGCCGAGATCTGCTCCTGCGTCATATGAAAGTCTGTCAAAAGCATTCCGTAGCCGCGCGCCTCGTCAACAGGATTCAGGTCCTCTCGCTGCAGATTCTCGATGAGACCCATCACGGCCGCAGAGGCGTCTGCCACGTTCACAACGCGTGCTGGAATCACCTCCATGCCGATACTCTGGCAGGCTCTCATGCGACGTTCGCCGGCAATCAGCTCATAACCGCCATTTTTGAGAGCGCGCACCACTACCGGCTGCATCAGACCCTCGCTGCGAATACTGTCAGCCAGCTCTTTGATACTCTCCTGGCGGAACTCTTTGCGGCGCTGATAGGGGCTTCTCTGAATATGCTTGAGAGAAATCAACATGAAAACACCCTGCGCGTTTGACGGGACCACGGATGGCGTATTCACGCTCGCCGATGCCGTTGGAAACTGGGGTTTCTGAACCGGAGACGGAATCTTCCATGTTCCGGAAGGCGATGCTTCTCCCGAAATCTCCTCCGTCTGAGCTTCCTGGTGAGTCTTTTTTAAAAGCTCGTTGAGGCTATCGAGCGAATCCGCCTGAACTTCCTGGGAATTGGACTCTTCTGACTTCTCTATCCTGACATTATCAATTCTGACTTCAGGAGCCGGAGATTTTCTGAGGCCTCCGTTGATTAGGCTCTCCAATCCTCTCCCGAGTCTTTTCTGGGGTTGCTTTTTCATAGTGTGGGGACAAATATTTCGCGGCCAACATAGAGTTTGCCTGGATCGCTTATCGGATTGGTGGCCATGATCGCACGCACGCTTGAATGGTTCTTGCGGGCAATCGACGAGATGGTATCCCCGGGCGCCACGGTGTACTTGATTCCCTCTTTCATATAGGACTGTTTCTCCGCCTCACTGATCTGCGGCGCAGCCGACTTGATCGACCGGCCTGGTTTTGTAACCGCCGTCTTCGCGGATACGCTCGGCTTTTCAGCCGCGGACACAGGACTCGTGCCCGTCATTGCGGCCTTCATATCGTCCTTGATGGCGCTCTCCACTCTTTTTCCCTCCGCGGCGATGGCGTCGTTCGTCCGCATTTCAAGGAGCTTGAGCTCGTCATGCGTAACGAATGAGGAGGTATCGGAGTTCTTGGCGAGTTTCGCTTCCAACTCGGCTTTTTCCCTCTCAAGCTGCTCGACCCGCAGGGCAAGATCTTTGAGATCCTTGCGGTTAGCTTCTATATCCTGTTTCATATCGGCCACTCCGACAGAGGTGGATTGGACTGCGGGTGCCGACTCTGAACTTTGTGAGGGATGACTGGGGGAAAGAAAACCGTCTCCGGAGGGTATCTGCCCAAAGCATAGGGAGGCACAAGCTACTCCCAATATAATAAACCACCTTTTCACGTCCAAGATTATATACTCAATTTTGTCCCAGTCAATAGTCTTCGACTATTTAAGGGTTTTAGCAATCTTTGCGCCCACCTCCTCGATGGTTCCCATCGTCTCGATGGAGTGGAACTGGAAATCGGAAGCAAGTGATTCGAGCGCCGCGTAGGAGCTTTCCATAAAGGTCTTGTAACGCTTGCGGGCCAGCTCGGGGTCCAGATCGGTGGCGCGCACGGGCTTGCCCGCCGCCTTGTCCTCACCCGCGCGCTGCGTCTGGCGACGCACGCTCTCCTGCTCCCCGACCATGAGGGCAATCACCTGAAAAAGACTCTTGCCGGCCAGTTTCTTAGCCAGCAGCCGCACGACATCAGCCTGAGGAATTGTGCGCGGATAGCCATCCATGATAACGCCCTCGGCATATTGCGGCTTGGTGAGCTCGCGGAAAAGCAGCAGAGTCGTCGTCTTGTCATCAATCAGGATTCCCTTGTCCATCATCGCCTTTATCTCAGACGTCTTAAAGAGGGAACTCATTTCAATCGAATCGGTCTTGTAGCCTTTGACCTTCTTGATGGTTTTGGTATGGGTTCCCTTGCCGGCTCCTGGAGAACCATTGAGCCACAAAATCTCCTTTGGAAACTGAACCTTGCCCTGCTCGGACTCGAGGGTGTTCCAGGCATAGTCAAAGATCTGCTGGGGAGTGAGCGTTGTAGAAGAAGGAGCGGATGACATACGTGCGGGCATCCTATCACAATTCCCCGCGCCTCTGGCAATAGAATTTTATACCATTCCCAGAGCCATGCGGCCCTCCTCGGAGATCATGCTTTGATTCCAGGGAGGATCCCAAACAATATCCACTTGGGCGTCCGACACTCCATCCACCTGTAAAACGCGCTCTCTGGCGTCCGCGGCAATAGAGGGTCCCATCCCGCAACCAGGAGCCGTAAGCGTCATTTTGATCCACACCTTATATCTTTGATCCTTTGGAGAAGCCGGGGGAGGCTCTGTTATAGGTTTGACCTCCATGGAGTATATAAGTCCCAAGTCCACAATATTTACGGGGATTTCAGGATCAAAGACGTTTTTGAGTGCTTCCCAGATATCCTCATCAAAGGGAGTCGATCCTTCTTCCCTTTTTTTCTTCTCTTTTTTGGAGGCCACTTCACGCTCCTCGCCAAGATTTGCGGCGTACTGGCCCGAGACCCGCACCATGCCATACTCCCAGGTAAGAGTCAAATTTCCGCCCAACCGGTGGGTAATCTGCACCGTAGTCCCGGCGGGAATGACGACGGGTTCACCCGAAGGCACCACCACAGCAGGAGTGTCAGCTGAAACAATGCGACTGTCAGGTGAAGACATCTTAATATTATAGATTAGATTTATGAATAAAGCCAGTATTAATACAACCAGTATTTGCGACCGATCTGCGCCTGCCAGTTGAGCGCCTCCGCCTTCCAGTGCGCCGCCAGCATGGAGGCGCTCAGAGGCTTGCCCTGTTTAAGCGTATTAAGCGGCTCCGCCCGTCCCCAGTGCTTGCAAAAGAGCTCAGCGGCGGAGTTGCTCGCGTTGGCGAAGGGTTCCCTGCCCTTCAGATCCTCGGCTATTCTGAGCATCGTGAGGCTCAAGGCTATGGGAGAGGCGTTCTCCCAGTTGGTAATACGCACGTATACGCCCTCCTGCGATTCTTCATCTCCGCCGTGCTTGAGGGCCAACACGTCAAAGGAGAATCCAGGCAAGTGTTCCCGATCCAGTCGGGCCTTAAGCTCTGCGGCGGAAAGCTCGGGGTGTGAGAGAAACCGAAAAGGGTATTTTGTACCGTAGCCATGCCGGAAGCCGCCCAGCTGCGCGCCCAGCCCCGTACAGGCGTAGCCAAAAGCCGCTCCCACAGTGGGCACCGAGGGGGAGGTCGGACGCCAATCCAGTCCCGTGTCGCTCCAAAGCATGGAGCGCTTCCACCCGACCATCTTGACAACAGTCAGAGATCCACTCAAGGGTTTGAGCTCGTCGCGAGCCAAGAGCGCCAACTCTCCTATTGTAAGCCCGTGAATATAAGGAATCCGATAAAGCCCGACATAACTCTGAAAACGCGGATCCAGAACAGGACCGTCAACCTTTAGCCCTCCCAACGGGTTGGGACGATCCAGAATAATGACCGGAATTTGTTTTTCGAAGCAGGCTTGGATGGTCAACTTCATGGCGCTGATGTACGTATACGAGCGGCTGCCGATATCCTGCAAATCCACCACCATGCAATCAATTCCTTCAAGCATACGCGGTGTGGGCTTGCGGGTGTCTCCGTACAGGGAGTAGACGGGAATACCCTCATAAGTTTCGTTATCAATCTTCTTTTCGGCCTGGACCTGGCCGTTAAGCCCGTGCTCTGGGGCATAGAGAGCAACAAGTTTTACGCCCGGGGCGTTCTTAAAGACATCAAAGGAACTAATACCTCTCTCGTCCACGGCAGCCATGTGAGTCAAAAGGCCCACACGTTTTCGCTGCAGAACATCAAAGCCATTGATGCGCAAATGAGTAATGCCCAGTTCAACCGCAGCCTTTTGCAGAACTGCCGGACTCTTTGTGAAAACGGGTGCGGAAGCCGGCGCAAGTTTTGCCTCAATCTTTGCCGCGCCCGGGGACACTCCGGCGGAATCAGGCGGAAACGCGCAAAGAATGGCCACGGGGCACAACAAGAGCACTGGTAAAATCAAACGCATAATGATGCCATTCTCCTAATTCACTTTACAGAAAGGCAATAGTAAAGGACAATAGGATCATGCCTTCTGACAGGGAACCAGACAACGACAATCCGCCGCCAAACACCATTTTGGTGTGGGTTTTTATAATCATGGCAATGTTCGCGCTGTGGTTTATAAAGACCCCGTCCGCGGCGGAGACACAGAACAAGACTGTCAGCCAGGTTATGACTGCGGCTGAAGCGCACAATATCATTCAGGGTACTATTCGCGCCGATCCCACCGGCGGCAACAACTGGTCCATCATCGAAGGGACCATCAAAACAGACAAGGGACCAAAGCATTTTGAAGCGCAAGGCCGCCTGACAGACGAAATGCTCCAGCGCCTGACCGCCACCGGTGTCTTTAGCGAACAACCGGCCAGCACGCTCATGACAAACCTGCTCATGAATCTGCTGCCCTTCGCCATCGTCATGATCTTTGTTTATATCGTCTTCCTGCGGCAGATACGCGCGGCTGGCAAGGGGGCGCTCAACTTTGGGAAGAGCCGTGCCAAAATGGTACGCGAAAGAGAAAAAATCACCTTTGCCGATGTGGCCGGCTGCGACGAAGCCAAACAAGAGGTGCAGGAAGTGGTGGACTTTCTGAAGGATCCCAAGAAATTCCAGGCCGTCGGAGGTAAAATCCCGAAAGGCGTGCTGCTGGTGGGGCCCCCGGGAACCGGCAAGACGCTTCTGGCCCGCGCGGTCGCGGGAGAAGCTGAAGTGCCCTTCTTCAGCATCTCCGGTTCCGACTTCGTGGAGATGTTCGTGGGAGTAGGAGCCGCCAGAGTCCGCGATATGTTCGAGCAGGCCCGCAAGAGCGCCCCCTGCATAGTCTTTGTGGACGAAATTGACGCCGTGGGACGCCAGCGCGGTGCCGGACTGGGAGGCGGGAATGATGAAAGGGAGCAGACGCTCAACTCTCTCCTTGTTGAAATGGACGGCTTCGACGGACGCGAGGGAGTCATCCTGGTTGCCGCCACCAACAGACCCGATGTGCTGGACAGCGCCTTGATGCGTCCCGGGCGCTTTGACCGCCAGGTATTTATAGATCTGCCCGACATCAAGGGCCGCGAGGAGGTACTTAGAGTACACGCCAAGAAGTTCATCATCAGCGATGACGTGGATCTGTCGGTGGTGGCCAGAAATACACCGGGATTTTCCGGTGCCGATCTGGCCAATCTTCTCAACGAGGCCGCACTCACCGCCGCCAGACGCGACAAGAAAAAGCTTGATAAAAATGACCTTGACGAGGCGCGCGACAAGGTCGCCTTCGGTCGCGAGCGCCGCCGATTGATGGACGACGAAGACAAAAAGATCACCGCCTATCACGAGGCGGGACACGCGCTCCTGCAGGCGCTCATCGACGACGGGCAGCTGCCGATACACAAGGTGACCATTATACCCAGAGGCCAGAGCCTGGGCTCAACAATGTTCATACCCAAAAAGGATTTCATCCATCACCAAAAATCGCGCCTTCAAAATCAAATCTGCGTGATGATGGGGGGGAGAGTGGCCGAGGAACTGACCTTTAAGGATATCACGGGAGGGGCTGTCGGCGACATACAAAGCGCCACAAAGCTCGCCCGTCATATGGTATGCGACTGGGGCATGAGCCCGTTGGGGCCGGTGGCCTACGGCGAGACCCATGATCAGGTATTCCTGGGCAGGGAGCTTACCCGCAGCCAGAACTACAGCGAACAGACCGCGCGCAGCATCGATGAGGAGATCAAAAAGATCATTGAGGCGCAGTACGCGCGGGCCAGGGATCTGATCAAGACCAAACTGGACAAACTGGAACTCATCGCGCAGGCACTCCTGACACACGAGACCATCGACGGCGTGCACGTGCATGAGCTCATTGAGTTTGGGGAGATGCGCACTCCTGTCACAAAGCAGCCGCCCCTGCCACCCAAGGAAGAACCGACGACTCCAGCTGGAAAAGATCCGAAGAAGATCAAGAAGGATGGAAAGGGACCGGAGGGAGCCGTGCAGCAGCCGGCGGGCGCGTAAAATATCATAAGCAATGGGGAAGCGGCACCCCTCCCCAAAACCTGTTATAATCCCTTTCGTTCGCCACGGTTTTTCTTCCAACCGGAGAAGTTCTTGGTGGATCGCGCATATATGTCCCATACGTCCAATAAGTCCTACTGTATCTCACAAAGGTATCGGTGCCCGTCCGCCCCCTCCCCCATATCCCCTTTGGCCCAAAGTCCAGCTCACTGCAGCCAATGGTATCACAGTAATAGCCATGTCGTCTATTGCCTATTATATATCAGGCAACTATTTCATCTAGTATCCCACAAAATAACTGAGTTAAAATCACTGTGGAGCAGTGATTTCGCAGTGATATTTTTCGCATCAACCTCTCGTGACAACTAGATAATCAATTTGCCTAATATAAGATCAGTTCCTTGACAGTCAAAATTGGTTCAGCAGCTCTACGCAATCTCATGCGACTGGCCTGCTTCTTTTTCCACCCTACTCCACCCTGATCTTCCGCCAATCATGGCGATCCAGAGGATCGGGATCCCAACCGCGCACGCGGGGGCTGATCAGATAAACATTGGGATTGAAGTAAAGCGGGATGCAGGGCATCTCTTTGAGGAGAATCCCCTCCGCCTTCGCAAAATCGCGCTGCTTCACCAGACGGTCGTACTCGGCGTTCCTCCATCCGGTTGTGTTATTTGGATTGTCCGACATGAAAAGCTCCAGAAAATTTGAAGGATCGTTAAGATCGGCGCTCCATCCAGTACGGGCCAGGATAAAATTTCCGTCCGCACGGGCCTTTAAAAAAGTCTTCCATTCGAGGTTCCGAACTTCCACTTCCACGCCGAGGCTCTTTCCCCATTGGGACTGCAGTGCCTCCGCCACCGTTTTGCGCGCCTCGGAAGAGTTGAAGCAGTATGAAGGGAGCGGTAGAAATCCTATTCCGCGCGCCAGCTCTCTGGCGCGTACCGGATTTTCTACCAGTCCGGTAGGAGAACCCAGTGGAGCATCATCGCGCAAAATATCCGGATCGTCACCATCATCAATAGAGTAGTCTGTTCCGCAATCAGGAGGAACAAAACGCCAGGCAGGGCTTTGTCCGGCGCGAAGGATGTCCCCGCAGATAGCCTTCCTATCCAGCGCCATGGAAAACGCACGACGTACATCCGCCCGGTCAAATGGTGGCTTCTTTGTATTTATGAGTACATACTCCACCTGAAGCGCCGGATCTATACGCAAACGGGAGTCCGATTTGTAAGCGGCGACTTTCTCGAGCGGGAGTGCCATTGTGATATCCAAGACTCCCGAAAGAAAGGCTATCTCCTCGCTGCTCCTATTCTCTATGGGATAAAAACGGATCTGTCGGAGAGATATCCCCGAAGATCCGCTGTAGAAGGGGTTCTTCTCGACAACAATGCATTGATAGGGTCTGTGCGATACCATACGAAAAGGCCCGTTTCCCACCAACGGCTCCGCGATCTTCCCGCTCCGACGATCTGCCGCCCCGATTGCTTCCAGCGAGGGCCTGTAGATGGGATAAAAAACAGGCAGCGTCAGCTTTTGGAGAAAAATCGGATCCGGTTGCTTTAACAGGATGACCAGGGTATGAGGATCTGGCACACCCAACTCCTTTATGTTTTTCAAGAGATCTCTATTTGGAGAGGCCAGGCGCGGACTTAAGGCCCTATGGTAGCTCCACGCAAAATCAGAGGCAGTCAGAGGCGCGCCATTGCTCCACTTGGCACCTTGGTGCAGATAAAATGTATAACGCAACCCGGTTGGGTCCACCTGCCAACGATCCGCGACCCCGGCCGAGACTGGTTGCTCTCCCTCTGGAAATGGAAGCACCAATCCCTCATACAGGGAACCAAGTACTCTTTGCTCGGAAATTCCCTGTGCAAGTTCTGGATCCAGCGTTGCCGGCTCCGCCCCGATCCCCACGCGCAGGGTTCCCGGTGGCGGCAACGCCGGCGCACACCCGCAAAGAACACATGAGCACAGCAATAGGAAGGGCCTCACCAAGACATGATGAGTTCTCCCAACTTACTTTTCAATGCTAACAATTGTAAAAAGATTTTAAAAACACCTCCAGATTGTATACTAATTTCTCAATTTGCCCTTTAGACTTCACAAATCGTGCCGATGGTATAGTGTACTAATCTGGTTTACTATGCGTAGGACACTCGTAACTGTCTTGATTATTGGACTTGCCGCCACGGTTTTTGCCGCCACGACAGACTCCAAGAATACAGTCACAACCAACTGTAGAGCTGATACTTCCGGTCTTTTCTTGACGGCCCAAAAGGCTTATCAGGACCGTCAATATGAACAGGCCTTTACCGCCTTCCAAAAAGCAGCGGACGCCGGAGACGCGCAGGCCCAATACATGACAGCTCTTATGATTTACAGGGGACAGGGAGTTGGGGCAAACCCAACTGAGGCGGCCCGTTACTATACCCTGGCTGCTCGGAACAATTTTCCGAAAGCGCAGTACAACCTCGCAATTCTGTATTACGAAGGAACAGGCGTCGAACGGAATGATGTCGAGGCCTATAAATGGCTGTATTTGGCCAATCGTCAGGGAGAGCCCAGGGCTGCCAATATGCTGCCGGTAGCCAATCGCAACCTGACAGCTGCGCTAAAAGCACAGGCCATCAATGAGGCACTTGCCATCCCGCCGACGAGCAAGAATTCCTGATTGGATTGCCAATCGTCTCACAGGATTCCGCGGCTAATCGGGCTGCTTTTTGCGCTCTGAAAGGATGTTCTTGCATTTGACATGGGGACGCAACTGTCTCAAAGTAGCGCTATGGCTATATTACTGGACAAATCATCACGAGTGATCTTTCAGGGTATCACAGGAAAAACCGGCGGCTTTCATGCCAGACAGTGCCTGGACTACGGCACGCAGGTTGTGGGAGGGGTCACCCCAGGCAAGGGCGGTGAAGAATGGGACGGCGGAAAAGTCAAACTGCCGGTGTTTGATACCGTAAAGGAAGCGGTTAAAAAGACAAAAGCCAATGTCAGCTGCATATTTGTTCCCCCCGGTGGCGCCGCGGATGGCATTCTGGAAGCTGCTGACGCGGGAATAAAGCTGATCATTGCCATCACCGAAGGCATTCCCGTGCGCGACATGATGGAAGTAAAAGCCAAGCTCCAAGAGAGTAAATCGATTTTGATTGGACCGAACTGCCCCGGGGTCATAACTCCCGGACAGTCCAAAGTCGGCATAATGCCCGGTTACATTCATAAGCCCGGCACAGTCGGGATTATATCCCGTTCTGGAACACTGACTTATGAGGCCGTGTGGCAGCTGACAAACAAGGGTATCGGACAGTCGACCTGCGTGGGTATTGGCGGTGATCCCATTATTGGCAGCACACATCTCGATATCGTCAAGATGTTCAACGAGGATCCCGATACCAAGGCCATCATCATGATCGGAGAGATAGGAGGACAGGGAGAGATTGAGGCCGCCGATTATATCAAGAAGAAAGTCAAAAAGCCGGTAGCCGCCTTCATCGCGGGGGCGGCAGCGCCCAAAGGACGCCGCATGGGACACGCTGGAGCGATTGTTTCGGGAGCCAATGAGTCCGCCGCGGCCAAGATAGAGTATTTGACCAACTGCGGGATCGTCTGCGCGCCAACCCCAGCAGCCATGGCCGAAGCGCTCATCACCACCTGCGAAAGGGCGGGAGTAAAGCCAGCATAAGCTACTTCGTCCAATAAAATAGCGCCTTCTTTTCGTGCGGAAGCGCGAAGGAAAAACCCTGCTTCTCAAAGAACTTCTCCGCAGAGGTAATCGCCATGACCTCCGCGACTCCGCGACTCCTGGCGCGCTTGATACAGGCGTGGACCAGCTTGGAACCAATGTCCTGACCAGACCAATGATGATCCACCGCCAGACTGCGCACCTCGGCAATCTTCCTGGAATAGACTTCCAGGGCAGCACAGCCGACTATGACTCCCTCCGCCTCGGCCACAAAGAAACTTCGGATGAATCGGCGAACCTCTATCTTGGATCGGGGGTACAGGCGCTGCTCGCGGGCATAAACATTGATAAGCCTCTGAATGCCGTCTATATCGCCAACCCTTGCGGGACGAATAATCGTTTCCATCTCTTATCCTGCTGTCTCAACCTTGGCAGTGCTCTCTGCCGCGGGCGCCTTCCCCTTAAAAGTCGCATGAATAAACTGGCTCAACCATGCTTTCATCTCCAAACGATGCACAATAGCATCGATCAGTCCATGGTCCAAAAGGAATTCGGCCGTTTGAAAGCCCTCAGGGAGCTCCTCGTTGGTGGTCTCGCGTATGACACGCGGGCCGGCGAATCCCACCATCGCCCCTGGTTCGGCAATAATAACATCTCCCAGGGTCGCAAAACTCGCTGAAACACCGGCTGTTGTCGGATCAGTAAGAACGGCTACGTATGGAAGTTTCTTCTCGGCCAGACGCGCGAGGGCCGCTGAGGTTTTGGCCATCTGCATCAGGGAAAGAATGCCCTCGTACATACGGGCTCCGCCGCTATTGCAGACAATAATCATCGGAAGCTCTTTGTCCACCGCTCTTTCGATGGCACGCGTGATAACCTCGCCCACCACGCTTCCCATGCTGCCGCCCAGAAATCTGAAATCCATGACCGCCATCGATACCGTCACGCCCTCGAGTTCCCCCAACCCGGCTATCACGGCATCGTTCATTCCGGTACGAGTCTGATACTCCTTGATTTTGTCGGCATAAGCCGAGATTCCCTTGAATTTTAGAGGGTCCGCCGATGTCAACTTGTCGTCATAGGGCTTCCAGGTATCCTTGTCAATAAGCAGCTCTATCCGGCGGTTGGCTGATATTGGGAAATGATAACCGCTCTTGGGCACTACCCAATAGTTCTTTTCCAGCTCTTTTGTAAAGATAATCTCCCCGGAGATCGGGCAGCGTGTATACAGATTCTTGGGCAGGTCTTTTTTCTTTAAAATAACCTTTGTATACTGCGGTTTTCCAAAAATAGACATACGGTAGACACTAACACAGAGGACAGCTTCCCGCAAGCCGATTTGGGAATCATCCCCTGCAAAGAGTCAGCACATCTATCTGTCCGAAGCCAGCTTTTTTGAGGGCTGCCGCGCAGGCGCTCAATGTCGCGCCCGTTGTCAGCAGATCGTCCACAAGCACCACACGTCCTTTCAGCAGCTCCGGGGCAAGCGCCTTCTTATCGACGGCAAAGGCACCCTTCATATTCTTGAGACGCTTATCGCGCCCCAGCCGGGCCTGCTGGCGCGTCCACTTGATGCGACGGATAAGGCAGGCATTTACCTGTGCTCCCGCGGGTTTCAAAACACCCAGAACAAGCCTGGCCAGGTTTTCCGACTGATTGAATCCCCTCATAAGCCGTTTGAAGGGGTGGAGCGGCACCGGAACAAGAACCGCTCCTGCAAGCCAATCCCTCAGATGCGCGTAAGAGGCCGCCCCAAAGAGCTTCCTCCATTCGCGCTCAACGTAACGCGCATCGCGATATTTATAGGAACGCACCCAACCGCGCGCCGGACCGGCATAGCGCAGAAAGCTCCTGGACTCGTTCCACACAGGAGGCTTTTCTCGACAAACCGAGCAGAGGCGCTCGCCGGACATACTGCCATAGACCGGTACACCGCAGCGCCGACAGGCTTCTTCACCTACGGAACGCAAATTGACCGCGCACTCTTTACAAAGATACTCCCACTCGTAGACCTGCGCCGCGCCTTGCAACGCCTCTCCGCAGCCCACGCAGTTGCGGGGAAAGATGGCGGCGACAAGGTAATTAAACATCTTATTCCAGAACGACGCGTTTGCCATTTTTGACCACAACCAGTTTGGGCAGAGAGTCAATGACTCCATCTGGAGCCATCGTCAGTGAACCTATTGCGCCTGGGTAGTTTTTAAGGCTGCGCAGAAAATCTCCCGGAGTCTGGCCCTTGGCCTGTGCCTCGAAAGAAGCGATCAGCAAATCGGCCATATCGTAGCCGTGGGCGGTCATATAGTCATTGGGAACCTTGTTTAAGGCAAGTTTGTCGATAAAAGCCTGCGTCGGCTGGGCTATGGTTACATAAGGGAAACCCTCGATCGGCCCCTTGTCATTCATGTCATCAAAGAACCCAACGCTTGTACAAGGAATTGATGGCACCTGTATATGGAGCTGTTTAAGACATATGTCCTCCTCTGGCGTGTATATGTTAAGGACAAAAATATCAGCGTGTGACTCACTGCTAATTTTAACTATAATTGATCTAAAATCGCGTTCCCCTGTAATGATAAAGGTTTCCCCCTCACAATTAATTCCCGTTGCCTTCAGACCTTCCTTAATTTTGGCAGAAACCGCAGTAGAACTGGGAGCCGTCTGAGTAATCAGGTAAGGGTGTCTATAGCCCTTGTCCTTTAGATAATCAATAAGCGTCTGAACTGCGATTGACGGGTGACACGCATCCAGAAAGCTATATTCCCCATCAACAACAGAGGGATCAAAGGCAAAACCCATATGATAGACCTTTCTATCGGCAGAAAGATGCTTCAAGATTTTTGCCGAGTCACCTCCAAAGCTGATAATAGCCTTTGCACCATTAATGGATGTAACTTTTCTGAAAGCCAACGTTACTTCACGCCCGCCGAAACAGGCGTCCTCAAAACAAAATTTATAGTCATATTTAGTCTGCTGTGTTTGCAGTTCTTTTGCGCGCAGTTCAATACCTCTGCGCATTGCATCCCCTACAATCGAGTAATCTCCCGTTAGGGGTAGGATACAACCTATAACGATTGTCTCTTTGGCAAGGCTCGCAAGAGCCAGGGTGAGGATCAACAAACAGACGGCTAATCTTCGCATACGCCCATCATAAAATCAGCCGGAAGGAACTCAAATGAATTCGCTTGCACAGAATCATTTTATCTATTAAAAATGCTCTATTATAACTTCGGGCAAGAAGTTGTTAACAACTCCCTCTTGATCCGGCCAGAGAAAGAATCTAGAGTCTTCCCCATGCCTTCCAAAGCTCCCTCCCGTTCCCCCTCCGTCAAAATAGACCGCATAAAGGTTTCGGGAGGTGCCGGGCAGTTCCGGACGGACAATCGGCAGGAGCCCAGATCCACGGAGTCCCTCATCGGCAGGACTTTGCCGCACAATCTGGAGGCCGAGCAGGGACTGATCGCCTGTCTGCTCATGGACGGAGGCCAGGAGATAGCTACAGAGTGCCTTTCCCAGCGTTTGACGGCAGAGGCCTTCTTCCACCCCAACCATCAGATTGTCTTTCAAGCCATCCTAGACCTATACACCGAAAACAAGCCCGCTGACCTGGTTCTTATCTCCGAAAAACTCAAGTCCATGGGACATCTGGAAACGATCGGCGGGATGACAGCCTTGACTGATTTTACGCGCTTTATAGAGACCACCACCCACGCACGTCATTGGCTAGACGTCGTCCGTGACACTTTCCTGCTGCGCAAGCTGATCCGCACCACCACTTCTGTCGCGGAGAGGGCCTACAGCTATGATGGCGAGCTACCCGCCTTTATTGATGAGGTGGAGCAGACCATCTTTTCCATCTCCGAGGAGCGCCTCAGCGACAGCGGCAAGCCAATCAGCGTGCCTCTCAGCACAGCGGTACAGCAGGTTCAGCAGCTGATCGCAGGAAAGGGCGCCATCCAGGGGGTGGCCACGGGATTCATTGATATTGACCGCATGACCTTTGGACTGCACCCGCAAGAGATGATTGTGCTGGCGGCGCGTCCTTCCGTCGGAAAGACTTCACTGGCGTTGAACATCGCGGAAAATGTGGTTATCCCGGTTCACGGGAGGCCCGCAGTACCGACGCTCATGTTCTCTCTGGAAATGGGCGCCGAACAGCTGGCCATGAGAATGCTTTGCTCCCACGCACGCGTCAAGATGGGAAGGCTGCGCGATGGATTTATCGACGGTTCGGAGCAGAAGGCGCTGGCGCAATCGGCCCAGACCATCATGACCGCTCCGCTTTGGATCGACGATAGCGGATTCCTGACAATTATTGAACTGCGCGCGAAGGCCCGGCGGATGCAGATGAAAAACAAAATCGGGCTGATCATCATAGACTACCTGCAGCTGATCTCCGGCACAGATCCCCGTGTACCGCGCGAACAACAGATCGCTGAAATTTCGCGCGGCATCAAGGCCATGTCCAAAGAACTGAATGTGCCAGTAATCGTCCTGAGCCAGCTGAACCGCGAGAGCGAGAAGGAAAAACGCCGTCCGAGAATCTCCGACCTGCGCGAGTCCGGCTCCATTGAACAGGACGCCGATGTAGTCATGCTTTTGGCCAGAAAAGTCGACGACGGCGAGGGAGACTCCTCACTTGAGGACAATACCCGCGAACTTATCATAGCCAAGCAACGCAACGGCCCCATAGGCCCGGTGACGCTGACCTTTATCCCGGAGCTGACCAGATTCGAAAGCTATACCCATCAGGGTGGCAACGAAGAAGAATGAAGATTCACCGGCAGGAATCGGATGCCGCTTTTTTCACCGGGGGCTTCCCCTACTCTTTCTTTAGTCTCCTGCCCATCAAGTCCTGCATCGCCGCGCGAATCGGTTTGCCCTCGTGCAACACCCAGACGAGCTGTTCCAGAACGGGAGCCTCCACCCGTTTTTTACGAGCCAGCGCCAACAGTCCCTTGCTCGCGCGGTAGCCTTCCGCCGTAAGCCCTCCCGGACCCGCCACAACAGCGGCTTTCTCGCCCCTGGCCACGCGCTCACCCAATTGACGATTGCGGCTCCAAACGCCGTAGGAAGTGGCCATCAGATCCCCCGCGCCCGTCAGACCGAAGAAGGTCTTGACTTTGCCCCCCAACGCGACACCCAACCGGGCCATCTCGGCAAGCGCGCGGGTCAGAAGCCCCGCCTTCGCGTTATCACCCACGCCGAGCCCGTCACTAATGCCCGCTGCCACCGCAAAAGCGTTCTTGAGCGCTCCTCCCAGCTCCGCTCCGCGACGGTCGCGCGAAGTGTATACGCGCATAAGCGGCGAACTGACGGCCTGCTGCAAAATATCCCCATTGCCTTTGCCGCTCAAAACCATCGCGCAGGGCTGCCCTGCCGCCACGCTTCCGGCATGCGTTGGCCCACTCAAACACCAGACTGTACCTTTTTGTTTTTTGGCTTTGAGAATGCGCTCCAAAGTCTCGCAGGGGGTTGTCAGGGTCTCAAGGACTATTCCCTTGGCCAGGCTGACCCAAGCCGGAGAAATGACATTGATCGCGCGCAGGCCCACCTCAAACACGTGGCTGGGCAAGGCCACAAAGATGGCGTCTGCGCGGGCCGGAGCCGAGGAAGAGATGATGAACTCCACTCCTTGCGTGCTTATTCCGGGGAGCCTGGCCTTGTTCTCCCCAGCGATAACGATGGCGGACCGTTCGGCTTCGTCCTGGCAGACAACTGTTACCTTGTGACCGTTTCGGTGCAGATAAACAGCCATGGCCGTCCCCCACGCACCCGCTCCTATGACAAGAAAGTTCATCCTATCTTTTTAAGAAATTTCAGGGTCTTTGTAAACAGCTCCTTTTGGGGAAAACGTGATTTTTAACTAACCCTCCTGCACCGGTGGCCTGCGCATATCTTTGAGCTGGGGTTTGATCACCTTTTCGTAGCACTCGGGGCAGATGGAATGGCTGAACGTAACGCCGGTGTGCTGCGACATATATTCCTCCACCTGCTTCCAGTATTCCTTTCCATCGCGGATCTTCTTGCAATAGGAGCAGATCGGCAGCATCGATTCCAACCGGCCGATGCGCTTGGTATAACTTAGAATTCTCTCGGCAACCCGCAGGCGGCTCCAGAGCCTCTCGCGGTCAAGAGGCTTTTCCAAAAAGTCGTCCACGCCCGCGTCCATTGCGGCATAATAATTTTCCACCGTCTGCGTGTTGGCTGTCAGAAGTATGATGTAAGTGTACTCCTCCGCGCTGCGCGCCCGAATCTTGCGCGTGAACGCCAAGCCGTCCATCTTTGGCATCAGCCAGTCGGTCACGACAATCGATGTCGGGTCTTTTTCGAAGGCCAGCCAGGCATCCTCGCCGTTTTCGAGGGCATCCACCTGATACCCCAGTTGCTCCAAAATAGTCTTGAGCAGTTTTCTGGAGATGGAGTCGTCCTCGGCCACTATAATGCGCATCATAAAGAAGTCCTATCATGTTTCTTAAAAAAGTTCAACGTCAAGGAGAAGAGTTTCTTTTCGTTGCCTTCTTTATCAAAAGTATGGTTGGAATCCTTGATGACGGCTTTTTTGACCTTAAAGAACTTGGGCCAGCCCATCTCGCTGTCGGAGGCGCGGACCAGGAGCGTAGGCGGTTGCTCGCGGGGAGCCGTATCATATTTGGACCAGTAGGCCTTGCCATCGGTATATTTCTTTCCAACCAGGAGAATAGTTCCCCAATCGAGCGTATAATAGTCCGGATGAAGTCCCAGATCCTCCTGAGCGGGTTTCTCCGGGTAGTAGGAGGCGTCCCAGAGAACCTTGGCGAAAAGTTTTGGGTGTGCGGCGTACACAGCCAGCGTACCGCCACGAGAATGGCCAATTAAAAAGAGTTGGCTATAGAGCTTGCCCATCTCTTCAAGCACCTGATTGATGTCGGAAAAATTCTGCTCCCAGGTCACATCCGTCATCGAACGCGTGCCAGGCCTCCCCGGATAAAGGGCGATTCTCCATACATCAAGGCCTTTCCTTGGAAAAAGCTGCGCCGTGTTGTAGTGAAAGTGCTCATTGATATGCCCGGTAAAGCCGTGAACGATGAGTACAGCCGATTTGTTCTCCGGCAGAGAGTTGACCTCAACCAGAATCGTCTTGCCATCGGCGGCGGTGAATTGTTTGGTCTCCTGCATAAAACTTTGATTTTGCGCTTAGCGTTGATGCCCCGTACGGACGGGCACCCGCTCCCGTCGGGAGTCGAACCCGAATCACCGGCTTCGGAGGCCAGTGTTCTATCCATTGAACTACAGGAGCAACCCCGGAATTCTCTCAAAAATAGTCCGCCGCGTCAATTCTCCCGATCCCAGACAATCAATAATTCCATTCCACTTCAGAGTCCGTATGCGCCCTCGGCTTTTCTATCTTCCCTATCGCCGCCATAATCCTATCCACCGCTATCCGGTAACGATCCTTGGTCTTTGTCCCCGGATCATACTCCACATGGGAGATCGGCTTACCCACAACCACCGTCAGCGGCATACCCCATTTGGGCTTGGTCGTGGCCCGATCTAGGGCCTCATAGGTGCCAAAGACCCGGACCGGAACGACAGGCACGCCCGCTGTGCACGCTATAAATCCCGCGCCGGACTGTCCCTGCTTGAGTTTTCCGTCCTCCGAACGAGTACCCTCGGGAAAAACAACAAGAGGCTTATCCTCCTTGAGCGTACGTATGGCAGCCTTGATGGCACCCACGTTATTGCCCTCCAGATCAACCGGGATCACGTTGAGTGCCCTATGCAATACCCAGAACCACGCGTTTTTGAGAAGACTCTTGCGGCCAAAAAAGTACAGCGGCGTGGGAGTAGTGCCGGAGATAAGAGGAGGATCAAAATAGCTGACGTGATTGCTCACCAGCAGGTACGCGCCCCTCTTGGGAATATTGTTAACTCCCACAATCCTTGTCTTGAAAAACAAATTAAAGAAAAGCCCGCAGACAGTCCGGGAGATCCAGTACGGGAAATTCATCCCCTTCTGTCGTGGAAGTTTGGGAGAAGCGGCAACACTCATATTATTCGATATCCTTCCAATCGGAGTCGGGTATGAGCGGCCACGCGGACTTGGCGCTCTTCTCGTCGTACAAATCGGAGCCCCAATTGCGATTCATGCTGATGGCTGAAACATCTATCACCACCTTGTTGTGGGTCAATTCATCAAGTACATCCCATTCCTTCAAGATCCATTCATTCTCATCGTCCATCCTCACCCTCTGGATGCTGACAGCACGCACAGTCTTCTCCAAAGCGCCCTGCGCGTTATACAATTCCGCTTCAAGTGGCGCACCAAACTCAGTATCCAGCCACACGAGGGCTTTCGTATATGAGCCCGATTCAATCGGCCCGCTGAGTTCCACCGTATCGCACCAACGGGCGCGAACCTTCTCCACCCCCTTGTATCCAACATTGGGCAGATTCAGAAAATTCATGGTATAGAGCTCCCAGCTCAGGGGTACTCTTTCGGTGACGCCCTGCTTGAGCTCATCGGGGCCCAACAGATGCGTCTTTCCATCCAAATCGATTTCCCAAACCCCCACACTGGCCCTTGTGGCAGGTGTTCCCGATTGGGACTGCGAAGGCTCTGTGATAACTACGTGAGATACATTCTCTTTTTCAGGCACGGGAGGTTTTTCATCGGTTTGCATCGAGACTCCGCCCTTGTCGATCTTCTTGCCATTGTACGCCAGTTCAAGAGCCTTATCGTCTTTCTCCTTGTGTGGACTCTCCTGGGTATTGGGGGCCATCTCTTGAGTCACATCAGAGACGCGAGTAAGTGCAATGCCCCCCTCTTGCGGCTTGGCGGTTTTAATTGAAGGACTCTTCTGCTGTGGCGGGGTGGCGTCCGACTTGGCCGAGACCATCTGATAGATGGCCTCTTTCTTCTCTTGTTTCGGAGCCGGAACCGGGGCAACAGCAGGTTTGGGAGATGTCGGTGCGGAAGGCTCTGACAGAAGAGCCACGCCAAGCGGGACCGAATCATCGGAACGCGAGGAGGCCGGTATCACCCAGCGCACGCGGTCGGTAACCATCATGTCTTTGATGAGCCACTGTTTGCCGTTCGGAAGCTTGACCCGCTGCCATCTTCCCGTATCCGGACGCCAACCGCCGATAATCTCAAGGGGAACCCGGACGCGGGATCCCCCGTGCCCCGTTATCAGATAACATTGCATCGCCCAGTCTCCGCGCACCCAGGGACCGGTGGAGAAAGCATTCATTGCGACCACCGCGCGTTCGGCGTTGGGCAGGGGATCCGTGGACGAATCATGGGGAGCCCCCATAAGCGCGGCAGCGCACAGCGCCATCAAGCAGATACCTGTTACCTTTCTACCACCCATTTTAAATCGCCAGATTAGGCTCCGACAGAGGTTTTGTCCATGAAAAACTACTGCTTTGTGGCAACGGGCGTCTCATCGTCAAGCATTTGCGCCTTCTGCACGGGATGAACGGCACCGCCCTGCCGGGTCTCGGCTGCCAGAATCTTCATGGCCTGCCTGGCCGTCTCGCCCGGCTTGGGTTCTTCTTTGGCTTGAGCCTTGTCCACAGTATCCTGATCCACCTTGGCTTGCGCCTTTGCCGCAATACTTTCCAGGGAAATCTTGTCCCTTGAAGTCTTGTGGGATCCTATCTGTCCGAGGTAGAGTCCCAAGCCGACCACAAAGAATAGAATGGCCGTCGTAACGGTCGCCCTTGTCAATACCCGATTGGTCTCGCCGCCAAAAGCGCTTTCCGCGGCTCCTCCGCCAAAAGCTGAACCGGCGCCACCATCCGAGCCGCGCTGCAAAAGCACAATAAATATGAGAAACAAGCTAGACAGAACTAGCACCACTGTGAAGAAGCCAACAAGAAAGCCCGACATAATCTGTGCACTTTAGCAACTTCGTGAAGTTAAATCAACTCTTATGCGTACTCTTTTTCACAGCCAGCATAAGTATCGTCACATCCGTGGGATTGACTCCAGAGATGCGACTGGCCTGCGCCAGATTGATTGGACGCAATTCCCTGAGCTTGATCGCGCTCTCCTTTCGGAGTCCCGGAACCTTCAAATAGTCCAATTCCGTCGGCAAAACCACCTTCTCCAGATCATCCATCTTCCCTATTGCGACGGCCTCCCGATCTATATAGCCCTTATAACACACTTTGTAGAGGATCTCCTCTTTAAGAGCGATCGGTAACTGGTCAAATCCGGGAGGACAGTCACCCTCCCCTCGTCGTTGAGCTTCCGCGAAAGTTCCCCCTCTTGTCTTCTGGGTCTCAAACTTCTCTACCCATTCATTAAATAAACATATCTTGCTTGACATGTTGCCAAGTCTTTCATTGTCAATAAGATGATATTGTTTTGCAACACTGTAAAGCCTAAATTCGGAGCTCCCATGGTTAAGTAATAGCCGATGCTCCGCTCTTGAAGTGAACATCCTATAAGGTTCATGCGTACCCTTTGTGACCAGATCATCAATAAGAACACCGATATAGGCTATGTGTCTACCCAATATCAGTGGCTCTTCATATCTGATCTTGGCTACGGCATTAATGCCGGCGATAATCCCCTGCCCTGCAGCCTCCTCATAGCCGCTTGTGCCGTTGATCTGGCCGGCCATAAAGAGATTTTCGACAATACGACTCTCTAACGATGGAAACAACTGTTGCGGAGGAGCAAAATCATATTCGACGGCATACGCAGGCCTTAATAGTTGCGAGTGCTCAAGTCCCTTAACGCTATGTACAAGATCTACCTGAACATCAAAAGGCAAAGAGGTAGATAGCCCGTTGATATACCACTCATTTGTATTACGCCCTTCTGGTTCTAGAAATATCCTGTGCTGTTCTTTGTCCACAAACTTCACAATCTTATCCTCAATACTAGGACAGTATCTTGGACCTGTTCCAGTAATTGAGCCTCCATACAGAGCAGATCTATGAAGGTTCCTACGAACGATCTCCGCGGTCTTCCCCGTAGTGTGACTAATCCAGCAGGACATCTGATTAGAACCAGGCAGCCAACCGAGCAAGTGCTCCTTTCCTTCAGATGTTCCACGTGGAACATCTGAACTGTTTGATTTGTGTTTGTTCCACGTGGAACATTCTTCTGATTCGTCCGACCTAGTATCGTGAAAAGCAAATAGAGTAGGGGACTCATCACCTGGTTGTTCCTGAATATCAGTGAAATCGATTGTCGATCCAAGTATTCTCGGAGGCGTGCCAGTCTTTAGGCGCTCCAGCTTAATTCCGGCATTCTGAAGACTTCCAGAAAGAGTCTTAGCTGTAAAATCGCCAAGCCGACCGCCCTCGTTCTTATTGGTACCAATATGCATTAATCCTCGAAGGAATGTGCCAGTTGTTATAATTACCGCCTTGGCATAAAACTCTAAGTCCAAATTTGTTTTCACTCCTATAACAACACCGTTTTTATATATAAGCTCCGTGACAATCGCCTGAAATAAAGTCAAATGTTGTTGGCGCTCAAGTATATGCTTCATTCTCAGCTGATACGCCTTCTTATCGCATTGAGCCCTGGGTCCTTGTACCGCAAGTCCTTTTGAGGCATTTAATAGTCTAAATTGTATTGCGGTGTAATCGGTATTCATAGCCATAGCGCCACCCAGGGCATCAATCTCGCGCACAATATTGCCTTTGGCAAGGCCCCCAATAGCCGGATTACAGGACATTGCCGCTACCGTATCTATATTGCCTGTAAGTATTAGTGTATCGGCACCTCGTCTGGCAGCCGCCAGCGCGGCCTCGCAACCAGCGTGTCCGGCACCACAAACGATTACTTCGTAAGGTTGATTGAAACCAAATCGCATAGGCAGAGTAGGGGAGTTCCCATTCGCAAGCTTCCACCTTTGCGTAACCGACATTATATCCAACTCAGTAGCCGGTGGTAAAGATGAAAGTACGGAGTCTTGCAGAACTAACAAGCCCTACGAAGAAACCTTGCACGGAGCCCCACCTTAACAGATGGGGCTTTTGCGGAAGCGAGTGAATTCTGCTCCTCGCCCAGCTGTCCGTTTATTTGAGGGTTGAGTGTCCCCCTTAAAATCTCATAAAACGTTCCAAGGCTCTAAATTGAACGTGTATATTTTCGCTTTTTATTCTGATGAAAACAGCATTTTACCTGTTGCTCCTTGCCACCACCTGCCTTTGTGCGCAGCAAAACGGTTCCGCTACCGACGAGGAAAGGACCAAGCGGATCGTGGAGGCCGCGAACAAGGTTGCGGTACACGGCCCTGCACAGGTGAAGGCGCTCGATCAGGCCACTCTTGATATCCCCGAAGGTTATGTGTTTATTCCCGCCAAAGAGAGCAAGGACGTTATGGCTCTGATGGGCAACGTAAAGAATGCGCAGACCGAGGGGGTAGTAGGCATGGTCCTGACGCAGGAGCGCGGATGGGAAGCCTTTGTTTATATCAATTACATAAAGTCGGGACACGTGATGGACGATGACGCCAAGAGTTGGAATGCCGACGATCTGCTCGCCCGTATCAAAAAAGGCACAGAGGAATCCAATGAGGCGCGCGCCAAACAGGGAATTCCTCCGCTGGATGTGGTCGGCTGGATAGAAAAACCCTCCTATGAGGCCTCTACCCATCATCTCATCTGGTCCATAGAGGCCAAGGAGAGGGGATCTACCGAAAAGGCACAGACGGTCAACTACAATACGATGGCTCTGAGCCGCGAAGGTATGATGAGACTGCTTCTTGTGACTGCGACAGACGCGATATCGCAGGACAAACAGATTACACTGACGTTGCTCAAGGGTCTCAAGTTTAATAGCGGCAAACGCTACGAGGACTTCAACAAGGGAACCGATCAGGTAGCCGCCTATGGACTGGCCGCGTTGATCGCGGGAGTAGCCGCAAAGAAACTGGGGCTGCTGGCTGTGATAGGAATCTTTCTTTTGAAGATCTGGAAACTGTCCCTGTTGGCGATTGTGATCTTTTGGAAAAGGCTCAAAAATTTACTTACCGGAAAGGGCTGGACGGTGGATCCTGTTCCCACAAAACCATCCGACGGCCTGCCGCCCAGTCCAAATGTCCCAACGCAGCCCCCGGCTCCGCAGAATCTGCCTTCCGCGCCGGAAACTCCTGACAAAAAATGAGCGGGCTCCTGACGGCACTGGCTGGCATTCTCAAATCGGGGCTTCTCGGCAAGGTCCTGCTGTCGGCTCTGACTATCCTCCTGTCGGTGGGCTCCTACGCTCTTCTTTATTCCTGGAAGTTTGGACTGGGACTGGTGGCGCTGATCTTCTGTCACGAGATGGGCCATTATCTGGCCGCGCGCCAGAAGGGACTCGACGTGGGGCTTCCCATGTTCATTCCTTTTGTGGGAGCTTTCATCGCGCTAAAAGAAAAACCCCATTCCGCGCGGGTCGAGGCCTATGTGGCCTACGCGGGACCTTTCGTGGGTAGCCTTGCGGCCTTTGCGGTGTATTACTGGGGACGCAGCACCGACAGCGGATTTCTGCTGAGCCTCGCGCAGGTGGGGTTCCTTATAAATCTCTTCAATCTGATTCCGCTGCATCCGCTCGATGGCGGGCGGATCACGGCGGTAATCTCTCCGCGCATCTGGCTTTTGGGCGTACCGCTTCTGATTGCCGTGTGGTTCTATCAGCCCAGCTCGATGCTGATCTTGATCGCCATCATGTCCTTTCCGCAGCTCATCAAAGCATGGAAGTACGATCCAAAGGCTCCGGAGAACGCAGCCTACTATGAAGCCGACGCGGGAGTGCGCTTTGAATATGCCTTCTTGTACCTGTGTCTGGCGGTGGTGTTGGCTTTGATGATACAGAGCCTGGCACTAAAATTGAAGGCGCTTTAGCTGGCGCTTTTTCCGCGCCTATGCAACCGTAACAAGGTCCTGCGCGGGAAGCATAAAGGATTTGATATATTAGTCATATAGATTTAGTATTTATGAATGCATGGCCTCCATAGTTCCCTTCGGAAAAACCTATTATCGGTTATGGGATCGCCTTGTGATCAATCTCAAAGGAAGTCGTTTCACGCGCTACTTGAGAAGTGTGGAAAGTCGACCTCAGGGGAGCTGAAAGACCTTTGTTTACTGGCAGGAAAAAAAGCTCCGGACAACAATTGGGGCAGATACATTCGGTGCCGGTTATGGGAGACTCTTCGGAACACCCTAATTGGCGAAGGAAAAGCGGTTGAGACAATGGATATGGTCATCGGACAACCGGACACTCCATACGTACGGCCAGCTTTTCGGGAGAATAAACATCTATCGGTAGCTCATGATCTGGCGGCTATTTGGGATGGCGTATGGAGAATGAAACCATTGGGCAAAAGGCAGCAGACTGTTAAGGCTCTCATCCAAAAACATCCCGCCATTTGTTACAGAATAAGGGAGAGCTCAACCTCTTGGAAACGCAAAGCGTACTGGATTCTGGCTCAGGATTATCGCGCCGTGGCGGAATTATACGACCAGCAAGAAGAGAAACATCTGGCCGCGGATGCGTATTGGCAAGCATGGCTGATGAGTCTCTTGACAGCGAAATGTTCCGAAGACGCTGGAATTTCTGAAATCACACGCAATCGAGAGATTCGGGAAGAATGCCAGCCTTGGGTGGAAAGAGATTTGCGCAATTGGCGGAACGAGCATCTGGCTGAACGGGAAAGGACGGAACGAAGAATAACATACGCAGGGGAATTGCTACAAAAATCCAAAACGCACAACTATGGAGAGATCGCATCTCAGATATGGCAGGCGTACAACAAGATTATATGTCACCGCTACCACGCAAGCCTAAGCCAGGCCAGAGGCGATATACTGCAATACCATAGAAGGGGAACTGCCGGCTACAACAGCACACCATACATCGAGGCATGGAATTTTGTATGGTCACGAGGATCAGACAGCAGGGGCCGTTTAAGTCGCGAGGATGAACGGCTGTGGAAGACGTGTAGGTCACTTATAAGAGAATCCACTGATGACCCTTGTTATCCACTCCGGTTTTACGCGCGCCTAGATCTCGATCTATTCCCCGCCGCCGCACGGGAAAGATTATCACGGAGAGCGATCAGCAATTGGTTTGGGACTCACAGCATGGAAACTATGTCCATGCCCATGATCAACCATCTACAATCGCCCCAATCACGCCGGTGGTTGGCAAAGAGATGCGAGCGGGACTTGGCTCAAACCCGATCCCGACTAAGACAAGAGCTTTGGCAAGGAGAGGTCGCCCGATCCGCCCGTATTTTGGAAAGCTACGAGCACGTCGGTCATCTGCACCATACCGAAATGATGCTCTCCCATGCCGAGGAGAGCTGGAAAGCCAGTATTCCCGCCGAGCTGCCCCCGATACACCAGGAATACAAGAGTCTCATACAGCTCACAAGCCAGCTTGGTAATATAGCCAATTTCTGTTTATCTGGCTCCCAGATTTTTCGGGAGCTTGAGCTGACACAAACAGTACCTCGAACCGAAAAATCCATTGCCAGACTCAGCCGACACACGATCCTTTTCTGGGCCAAAGCCCTGCAAGAACATATGGAGATGCTATGACAACCCCGACTCCACCCACTCCACGCTACTGCGTCTGCTCGGAGTCCCCAAAAATTGCTTCAACTCTGAGGCCGTTTGCGCGGCTGTCTGCGCTGCAGAAGCATCATTCCAAAGCCGCCCCATCTGCTCGGCCAGCTGCTCCGGAGTAACCGCATCCTGCAATAGTTCTTTCATGACTTCCCGCTTGAGCAGAATGTTCGGCATTCCTATATATTTTCCGCTATAGACCTGCTTCCCGTAAAAGAAGGTGAGGGGATCGGTCTTATAGAAAACCACTCCGGGGATACCCGCCAACGCAATGGTAAGAGCGATCGTACCGGCAGTGCAGAAGGCCGCGCGCGCCTTCACAGGGGCACCCGCCGGATAGAGAGTCAACTGGCCGCCGGTAATTTTGATCATCTGCCGACGCAGGCTCTCGCTGGCATAACAGGCTGCCGCCTTCGCTCCCGGATGCGTCTTCTCAAAAAGCTTGAAAGCCGCCCACAGGATCGGGAGATGCTTGGCGACAAGCGCCCGTCTACTCCCGGGAAGGAGCAGCATTGGCCCGGCGGGATCGTAGCCAAAGGGACTCTTATATTCGGCGTCTACAAAGGGATGTCCCACAAATTCAACCTGCAGATTCGTATCGGCGTAGCAGGCGGGTTCGAAGGGAAAGATCGCGCCCATGCTATCTATCCATTTGGCAATCTTGAAGCGTCTGAGAGCCTTCCAGGCCCAAATCTGCGGGCTGATATAGAAATACAATTTTACAGGTCCGCCAGCTTTGCCAGCCAATTTTTTCTGATAGAGCCGTTTGGCCACCTCCAGGTTGAATCCGACAAAATCCACCAGGAGCACCTCCCTGGGGCGGTTGATTTCCACCCAGCGCACCGTTTCGTTGATCAGCCTCATGAATGCCCCCAGATGCTTCAGCACCTCCCAGATACCTACACGGGAGTGGGCCACCAGATCTTCGAGCATAATCGTCTCCACGGCGGCGAGCCTGCTGCCTCCCAAAGCTGCCACCCTTAAGCTCGGGTTCCTCTTCTTGAGCTTCGCCACCAATGCGGCAGCGTGCTCGTCGCCGGAAGCTTCCCCCGCAATGACAAGCAGATCCGGATTCTCAACTCTCTGAAAACGCTGCACGTCTACTGCTTATCAGGAAGTGTTCTTGTTTGCACGCCTAATTGCGGGACAGCCTTCTTCTCAATTTTTCCCCCGCCGCGTAAACCGTCAGAAGCAACCATACGAAGGCCGCAGCCGGCCATAGAAGAAGCCACGGGTAAACCGTCATCGCGGCGGCTCCCTCCTGAAGGAGCACCCCCAGCGAGGCGTGTGGCGGCTGAACGCCAAGACCAAGGTAACTCAGCGTCGCTTCAAGTATAAGAATAGCCGGCAGATTGAGCAGAGCGTAGGTGATGACGACGCCCAATGTATGCGGCAGCATATGGCGGAAGAGAATCCTGCTCTCAGAGGCGCCGAAAGTCCGGGCGGCCAAAATAAAGTCTTTGCTGCGCACCTTTAAAAGCCGCGCGCGAACCATCCGGGCCAGAGTCGTCCACTCAACAGCTCCTATCGCCACGAAGAGCGCCACCAGACTTCTCCCCATGTAAAGCCCCACCAGGACGACAAAGAGAATGAGCGGCAGGGCGTTCAAGACCTCTGTGCCGCGCATCATCAGGCGGTCTATACGCCCGCCCAAAAGAGCGGAGAGGCTGCCATAGATTGTGCCCACGACCACCGCCACCACGCTCGCCCATAGTCCCACCCACAAAGAGAGCCCCAGTCCCGATCCAATCCTCAAAAACATATCCCGCCCCAGAGCGTCACAACCAAAAGGATGCTGCGGGGTAGGGGAGATAAGCGCGTTCGGCAGATCCCCCGATGACTGCGAGGCAATACTTCCGATCACCACCCATAGCAACAAAAGAAGAAAACTAATGAAAGCCGCCTTCACCTCAGTCTCCTTCCCGATGCCGGATTCCACTTGGATAGGACCAGCTCTATAACCGTATTAAAGAATATAAGAATAAGCGCATAGAAGGCCACCAGCCCAAGAAGCAAAGTGTCATCTCTATTGAAGACGGAGTTTACAAAGAACCTCCCCATGCCGGGAAGGCCCCAGACAGTCTCCACCACAAAGCTTCCCGTGATAAGTCCCGCCGCCGTCGGCCCCAAATAGGCCAGTACCGGAGAAAGCGCGGCCTTCGCGCCATGTTGCCAAAGAGCTCTTTTTCGCGAGAGCCCCTTTGACTGCGCAACGCGCAAATACAGCCCACGAGACTCCTCCTGGAAACCCACCTGCACCAGCCTGGCCACAAAAGGCAGGTAATACAGTCCCAACGTCAAAGACGGCCATAGAAGCGAGGAGAAGCCCTCGTAACCGTAGGCCCTACCACCGCACAGGAGTACCAGTTGCTGCAGGAGTGGCGCGGCCACAAAGCTTGGCAGCATCGCAAAGAGATACAACCACCGGCCGGATATTATTTTGTGGGCAATTCCTCTCTTCTTTTGGCCTGCCCAGTAAAAACCCAGCGGAATTCCAGCGCCAGCAGCTATGAGTAATGCCAGCCCTCCCAGTCCCAGGGAGACAGGGAAAGCCTGTGCGATGATTTTCCCGACGCTCTCGCCTTCCATGACCAACGAGATACCCAAATCTCCCCGCGCGATGTGGCCTAAAAAATCCAGATACTGGCTCGTGATAGGTTTATCCAAGCCGTAAAAATGCTCCAGCTGCGCCTTTATATCGGGGGAGAGCGCCTTCTCGGAGTCGAAGGGCCCCCCGGGAGCCAGCCTGACCATAAAGAAAACAACCGTCAGCACCACCCACACAGTCAGAAGGGATCCACCGACTATTCTTAATGCACGCATGGGACTCCGGCATCTTTGAGCTTTTGCAGCCAATAGGCAAGGCTGTGCTGCTGATCCACAAGCAAGGCGTGCCCACCCAAACGCGCAAAGGTACTACACGAGTTCCTTGAATTGTCAATTAGCAGACTCTCGCTCAGAGGCATATTCATTTTCTGCGCTACGCGCCTAAAACTTTCTCCGCCGACATCTTTCTTCAGCAGCCCAATATCCGAGGAACAAACCACATCATTAAAATACTCTTTTAGTTTAAGCGCCGGCACAGTAAAGCGCATCAGACAGTCCATATTATCGGTCATCAGAACTGTCCTAAAGTCCTTTTGCATCTCCAGCAGTCTTTGCGTTTGCACCGTTAATGCCATGTTCTGGCAATCTCGTGTTAGGGAACTCCACAAAAGATTGTAATCCAAATTCAGTCTTCTGGCTAAATCCTCTACAATCTCTTCTGAGCTGAATTTGCCTCGCATCCACTCATTTATCCGATCTTGATCCTCTTGAAAAAAACAATGATCCACCCGTTCACGGATATCTGACGGCAAAGTCCTAAAAAAGTGATCGTGGCAAAGTGTTCCATCAAAATCAATGAACAGGAGTCTCTTCTGCTGCATATAGAACTACCTCATCAATTCGTTCCACCGCTCGCGATAGTGCAGATACAGAAGCCCCAGCGCGGGATGGATGGCAAAAACATCCTTGCCGGCGGCGTGGGCCTTTTCCAAGAACCTATCCAATTGGTTGAGCGGCACCAGATGGGTGATGATATTCTCCTGCTCATTGGCCAGCCCTCCGCCCACGGCCACTTTTCGGCAGTCCGTAATTAGAATTGAATAGACTCTCTCGGTGAATACCCCCGGAGAGGCGGGAAACGGACCCGTTTTTCCAGTCAGATCGATTGCCTCTTTTCCCGCATAACCCGTTTCTTCCAGAAGCTCTCTCCTGGCGTTTTCGATTGGATCCCGCTCCGGCTTAACCACTCCACAGACAAGTGAGATCACGCTGACTCCGATTGCAGGACGAAACTCCTCAACTAGAACCAGCTCTTTTTTGGCGGTGAACGCCAGCACATTAAGTCCGTTGAGGCCACAAGGACGAGTGAAGATCTCATATTTGATGGTGTCGGCATCTGTCCGAAGTTGCTGGAACTCCAAAAATCCGCCCTTATGGAGAACCTTTCTTTCAATGATTCTGGGACTGGCCATGCGGCAAAATTAAAGACTCTTTCTGAGTTTCTCAAACACAAAAGTCTCCTCCCGATACACGCCCTCAAAGTTTTTCCTGGCGTCCTCAATCACCCAATCGCGGATCTCAAGACTGAACAAGAGCGTCCTGGGCAACTCTGGCAGGTCCAGCCACATGGGCAGATATTGATCGCCGTTCGTATTGCGTCCGGCTTCCGGGCTATCAACCGCCAACCGTGGCTCTCCCGACAAATACTCGCACAACCAATATTGGTACTCCGAATTATCCTCCACATAACGGGTCTTATAAACAAGCCGCAATGGACGTACCGTCAGGCTGGCTTCTTCCTCCGCTTCACGCACAAGAGCCTCTTCCACAGTTTCGCCCGTCTCCACGTGTCCGCCCACAAAAACAAAATACTCCCTGCCTGTCTCGCGACGCCGCATCGCCAGCATCTTCCCATCATGGAAAACCAGGGGGACGGCTCTTGTCCACGAAGCAGGCTCTCTCATTTTCTTATCAATTTATTCTCGGACTTTTTATGATCGTATTTTGTCAGAATCTCCTTCTGCACCATATTGAAGGCGGCTTCTATATCCACCTCCAACTGGTTTGCCAAACGGCAGAGTGCGAAAAACAAATCACCAATACCATCCTTGAAGATCTCCCGCTTCTCCCGAATGGTTTTGATGCGCTGCCTCTCCGACTTGTAACGCAAGTGCTGACTCATCTCGATAAGCTCCTCATGCAGATGGTCGAACTTGTCCACGTTGGGAACGTCTTTCCATTTATTGCGCGCCGCGAACTCCCGAACCAGGCGCTGGGCACCGCGAAGAGTGGTTACTTTTCTAGTCGGCATAAAATCAGTTTATGACTTTGTAATACAGATGTAGATATGAATCTTTGAGCGCCCGGCAATACAGCAGCTTTAAGGCTCTGACATTCTTCAGGTCCCTCACCGTATGCAGGCTCTCTCCGGCAATAAGAGAAACCGTGTCCCTCCCTCCGATAAGAACAGGGGCAACCACGATAGAAACATAATCTATCAGACCTGCCCTCAATAAAGCCGCATTCAACGATCCCCCCGTCTGAATTGTCAATCGATTGATTTTAAAATCAGATTTAAGCCTTGAGAAAAAATCCTGAAAATCTATCTTTTTGTGATAGCGCAGTATTTTCAGGCTATCTGATCCAAGCTGCATGGCAGGATGGTGTCTGTTGGTCGTTACAAGGATGAGACTTCTGCCGCGCTTGAGAAAATATTCAATTCCGCGTTTATTCAAGTGCGGTTTGTTATCGACCACCACAAAGTCCACTTGAATCTTTTTTATGGGACCTCCACGCGTATTGACCCCGATCTTTGCCTGGGTTCTGCCAGAATTAAGAGAAGCTGCATCCGTCAGTTTCTCCAGCTCATAGTACTGGGTCAGCCCTTCACGCACACCCTTGATCTTTGGGAAATCCCTGTCCACATCCAGAATATCCCTGTCACCCGTGGAGATCTTTCCGTCCACGGAACTGAGCATGAATAGCGTGGTGATGGGACGGGGCTTTCTCATGGCAATCCTACTTTGACACAAAAGACAAAAAACCATCAACTGTTTTCCCGCAAGTTTTTGCGTTTGCCCGCGCGAAAAGCATCCGTTATGATGGAGCTCTTGTCAGGCCCAGGTGGCGGAATTGGCAGACGCGCTGGACTTAGGATCCAGTTCCGAAAGGAGTAAGGGTTCGACTCCCTTCTTGGGCATACACTATTTTGACATATGGCCTGAAAATAGATTGAGTTGCCTATCAGCAGGAATATAGTGTTCCGTATGCCTGGCTTCTTTCTCATCATCCTTACAAGTCTTATTGGAGTGGCTGGAGATTTCTTCTTTAAACTGGCCAATTCTGCCGGCAGACCAACAGACTGGAAGTGGGTCGCGGCTGGTATAGTCCTTTATGTGCTCACGGTTCCATCCTGTTTTTGGGCTTTAAAGTACTCAAAGCTATCCTCCTTTGGGGTTATTTACTCATTATCGCAGTTTCTTCTGCTGGTAGTGCTCGGCATTCTCTATTTTCACGAGAAGCTCAATATATACGAGATGATCGGCGTTATTATGGCAGTCGCATCAATATTCCTGCTGGCGAGATTCGCCTGATTTTGTCTTTTACGCTTCTTTTACTCAAAATTCGCCCTTTGGCACTTAAGTTGCTCTCTGTGAGGTCGAATTAGTGTGATTACCCCTTTTCATTTTGCGTGTTTTTGCGAGGAGCGTCTGAGGGCCCAAGCCGATATTCTTGACCCTGCGCTCGGGGGCTTCATGCGCATTCACCGCAGGTTTAGCCTCGCGGATGAGCGCGCGGTCCTGCAGTTTTGCGTCAAGGCCGCTCCAGAATCTTCTCCCATTGCCAGCATGGTTGTGGAGCTTGTCCAGCAAAAGAGCGCGCAAACCGCGTTCAACTGTCTTTTGGACAATCCAGAAACCAAGGAGCAAAAGAATTTTCGTCTGCTCCTAGTATCCCCAGAGGAAGCCGAACCGCAGATATTAAAGATCCTGACCTTTGTGCAAAGAGCCTTCCAGCCCCATAAATATAAGGAGGCGGGACAATCCGCACCAGATACCTCGGTGGCAGAGACCGAAAAATCCGCGCTGGAAACCGCGCAAAATCTTGTAAGCTCCGCAGGAAAAGCTGTCACAGCTGTCGCGGCGGCCCCCGCTAAAGCAGCCACTGCCACGGAGACCCTCAGCCCGGAAGCCGCCGCCATCACGCACGGAAAGAAATACATTGTGGCGGAGGGACCAACGGATGATGGCACCGTCCATATGAGAACCTACGACGGAAAGTATGTCCCGGAAGGGGAGCTGCCCGCCACTATCAAAGTTCACAAACAGTAATTTATGGCAAAAGGTAACACCAACATCACCATTGACAACAAGACTGTCCTGCCTGCCAAGAGCATCCGGACATCCAAAGAGTTCTCTCTCGATGGCAAAAGTATCATGGTGACAGGCGGCACCGGTTCTCTCGGCCGGACCCTTATCAAACAGCTTCTGGCCAACTATAAGCCCAAAAGGGTCATCGTCTATTCCCGTGACGAATTCAAGCAGTTTGAGATGCAGCAGACAAAGGCCTTTCAGCATCCCGCCATGAGATTCTTCCTGGGAGACGTCCGTGACAAGGAAAGACTCTGCCGCGCGCTCAAGGTAGTGGATGTCATCATTCATACTGCCGCGCTCAAGCAGGCTCCCGCCGGCGAGTACAACCCCTCTGAATTCATAAAGACCAATGTGGTGGGTGCCATGAATATTGTCGAAGCCTCCCTCGAAAACGGCGTGCAACGCGTAATCGCGGTCTCCTCCGACAAGGCTTCCTGTCCCGTCACCCTTTACGGAGCCACAAAACTGTGTTCCGACCGCGTATTCATCGCGGCCAACAGCTACTCCGGCAAAAACGGTTGCCGCTTCAGCGCCACGCGTTTCGGCAATCTGGTCGGCGCGCGCGGCAGCGTAATTCCCCTGTGGGTCAAACAACGCGAGACGGGTGAGATCACCCTTACCGACCCGCGCATGACCCGGTTCTCCATCAGCATTGACGAGGCCGCGCAGTTTGTCTTCAAGTGCCTGGGCATCATGCAGGGAGGCGAGCTGTTTGTAGCCAAGATTCCAAGCTATAAGCTCCTGGACACGGCCCGTGTTGTGGCTCCCAACGCCAAGGTCAAGCTCATCGGGATCCGTCCGGGAGAGAAACTCAACGAGATGATGATCTCCGAGGAAGAGTCGCATCTGACACAGGAATATGATTCTTTCTATATTATCCACCCATCGGCGGCCCCGTGGGGATATACACCCCGATCAGGCGGCAAGAATGTTCCCAACAATTTCGAGTATCATAGTGGCAACAATTCCTGGTGGCTTACCGACAAGGAAATTCACGCATTGGTGGATAAAGTCATCACCGACAGCCATGAAGTCGCAATGGTGTAGACGACCGCTACGCGGACAGATATTAGCGCCGATGTATCACTATATAATAGGGTTGCTTCCGGTTGACTCAGAGCTTACATAGTCTTGCATCATGGCCCAGTCTGTCTCCATCACCAGTACCAAGATCACTCACAAAGCCCCTGCCGTTAAAATCGGCAATCGCATGGTCGGGCTTGATTACGCCCCCTACGTGGTGAACGAGATTTCCGGAAATCATCTGCGCAACCAAGAACGGGCCCGACTCCTTTTTAGCGAAGCCAAGCGTATCGGCGTTGAGGTCATCAAGATCCAGACCTACACTCCCGAAAGTCTGGCAATTGAGATCTCCAAGGATCGCATCGATGACCATCCCCAATGGAAAGAGGCATGGGGCTGGAATACCGGAGACATTTTCAACCTCTACAAACAGGTATATACCCCGCAAGGCGAGTTTACCGAATATCTCTTCACGCTGGGAAAAGAGTTCGGCATCGATGTCTTCAGCGCTCCCTTCAGCGTGGATGACGCGCGTTACCTGGCCGAGAAATTTGATCCGCCGGTGTATAAGGTCGCCGCTCTAGAGCATGATTTCTTTCCGATGCTCGATGTCATTGCCCAGACCAGAAAGCCTATAATCATCAATTTCTGCGTGGCCACCCTTGAACGCATTGAAGCCACGCTTAAATTTCTGGAAAAGGCCAAGAGCGGGACAGTCATCCTTTTGACTGGCCCCAAGATATACCAGGAAGACAGCGCCAGAAACTTTATGCTCGGGCGTCTTCACGCGCTGCAGGAACGCTACGGCAACACGCACGTCCTGGGGCTGAGCGATCACTTCCTGCGCGGGCAGTACAACGGCACCTATTATCAGGGACATGAATTCTCCGTGGCCGGCATTCTCCAGTATGGCGCCAGTGTCGTGGAAAAACATTTTTGCGGATGCCGTTCCGGGCTGCCCGGCGGAGCTGGCGGAGATGTGGATGGGACCGCCTCCATTGTCACAGAGGAGATGCAGGCGATGCTCTTCTGGGCCAGGCAGGCATGGCTCAAGCGCTCAGGGCAACAGATCGCCCCGCAGAGCGCTGCCGAGCTGAATCTGATCGCCCAAAAGGCCGCCTACGGCTACGTTGCCAAAGCAATCGGGCCATCACAGCCGGAGATCGATACCAACGAGGCGGGAGCCACCCGGTTTATCTACGCCAACCGCGATATTCCAGCCGGAGAGAAGATCACGCAGGAAGACCTGCATTTCTCGCGCGCCATTCACCACGCCAATCCCAACTGGAAGACGCATACGCCCCTGTCGACAGCCATCGTGGGACAAGTCCTGGGCAACAGGGTCATTACTCCTGTCGAGAAAGGCGATCCGGTTTTCGCCGAGAATCTTGCCAGGCCGGCAGATCTCCAAAAAGCCTACGAGCCTGGGCTCTTTAGACTGGAAACCCGGTCGGTGGTAGCCTAGACCTTGCCATCGGTTGCGCGGTTTCGCCACAGATAGATCGACGCGCCCACAATGGAAAGGTATTGGGAGATATAGAATCCCCAGCTGGTGTTGTTGCATTTCAATATTACCACGGCCGCCAGCGCGTTAAGGATACTGGCCGCAATCAACCCGAAGTGCCTCATAAGAAAGTTTCTGGAAGGTTTTATGCCCTGATAGATGGCCTGGAGTGCTATCACCACACATATGGCTCCAAGCGCTAACCGAAAATTACTGATCTGTGTCCCGGGCAGCTTTCCCAACGGGATACGCAAAGGACTCAATGCAAAATCAAAAACAAACCAGGATTGAGGAGCCTGCCAGAGGTTGGCATTCGACAGCGCATTCAGCCATTTACTCTTTTGGGCCTCCAGTCGTTTTCCAAACTTGGTATCATGTATAAGGAGGCTCCCCAGAAACCCGCTGCACCACAGGTACGCCCATGCGCGGAAGTGTGATTCCGCAAGAGAGCTTTGGGTCGGGATAACTCCACCACATTCCAGAAACCCGGCGACAGACTGGTAGACACAATAAAGTGTCTCGATAAGGTGCGGACTTACCGGACTGTAAAAGGCTCCACCGAATCGGAGTTGTTGATACCTTAAAAACAAAGCTGCCGACAGCCGCGCCCAGCTGACCCAAAGACTGAACGAGTTTGCGCTCAGCGTCTGCGCCACCCCTGCCAGACTCCATGGAACACTCTCATGTCCAAAAAGCTTCCGCAGATATGTCCCGGCCCTTTTTAGCATGGGAAAACTTATCGTACGGGTGTCGGATGACAAAGACAAACTATTAAGGGACACTCCGGACTTACAAAATTAAAGTTTGCCGGAGCCCAGCAAAGCGATTTTACTATTGGGTATGCCCGAAGGACCAAGCTGTTACTTCTGCGGGAAAAAGGCCACCGTACATTTCACGCAGATTATCAATAATAAAATTCTCAAAATGGATCTGTGCGAAAGCTGCGCCAAGCAGCATGGCATCGGAGATCCTCCTTCATTCTCTCTGGCCGAATTGCTTCATAAAACATCCCTTTTTGCGGAAGATCCCACAACCGAAACCACCTGCCCCAGTTGCGGTTTCAGCCCCTCCAGCCCCCAATTCAAGAAAATGGGGCGCTTGGGCTGTCCGCGCTGCTACGAACACTTCCATGCCATGCTTGGTGCCGTTCTAAAAGACCTGCATCCCCACGCCGTCCACCAAGGCAAGGTTCCGCAGAATCTCTTTGGGAAACAGGCCACCCGGGAGAGAATCAGACAATTGGAACAGGAAATGCAACAAGTCATCAAATCTGAGGACTACGAAAAGGCGGCTCTCTTGAGGGATAACATTACAAAACTCAAGCAGAGTCTGCGTGGCGCCAAAGAAACATCGGAAACTCCCTAATGCATATAACTCCCTTACTAGAAGCTCCTTCCGAACCGGCAGATCCCTCCAGTATGCAGTATCCAGTGGTGATCTCTTCCCGGGTGCGCTTGGCGCGCAACCTGAAGGAATATCCCTTCCCAGGCTGGGCCCAAATGTCGCAGAGGTGTGAAATTTTGGCCGCTTGTCATGAGGCCATTGCGGCAACCCCCCAAATGAGGGATGGTTTCTTCTACCCCATGGAGGAACTCAGCGAAGCGGAGCGCCAAATCCTGATTGAGCGTCATTTGATCTCCAAGGAGCTCAGCGAGAATCCAGGAGGAGCGGCGGTGGCAATATCCAAAGACCAGGCATTCTCCATCATGGTCAACGAGGAGGATCACCTGCGTCTTCAGATCATGAAGCCAGGATTTAATTTTCGCAAGTTGTGGAAGTCCCTCAATGTCCTCGACAGCGCGCTGGAGGGGGATCTTGATTTTGCCTTTAGCGAGGAACTCGGATACTTGACGGCCTGCCCCACCAATCTGGGTACGGGTATACGCGCCAGCGCCATGATGCACTTGCCCTCTCTCGTTCTTTCCGGACACATGGAGAAGGTGGTCAAGGCAATCTCCCAGATGGGTATGGCCATCAGAGGCTTATACGGCGAAGGCTCCGAGGCCACAGGCTCCATCTTCCAGATTTCCAACCAACAGACGCTGGGCCTGAGCGAAGAGGATATCATCAAAAACCTCACAAAAGCGCTCCACTCCATTATTGCGCACGAGCAAAATGCCCGCGAAAAGCTCCTGGAGGCCAATGAGAGCTCCCTGTACGACAAAATCGCACGCGCCTATGGACTCCTGGAATCTTCCTTCAAGATCACCTCCACGGAAGCGATGAATCTTTTGGGGCTTTTACGGCTGGCCGTCGATCTGAAGGCTCTTCCGGAAGAGGCCCGCTCCGAGATTGATCGGTTGTTTATTCTCTGCCAACCCGGTCATATACTGACTCTCTCGCAACAGGCCAGCACGCCGGAGAAACGGGACACCTATCGGGCGGCCTTCCTCAAAAAGCAGTTCGAAAAATTCCCAAATCTTGAATTTAAAAAGACATAAATTCTTGACGAAAGCCCAATTAGAAATAAGCCGTATAACCCCTTAACCTCCAACCAATTTATAAACATGGATCCTTCTCAGAATTTCACTCCCCGCGCGCAACAGGTTTTGGCTCTCTCCCATAAGGAAGCAGAGCGTTTCCATCACAATTACATAGGCACCGAGCATCTGCTCTTGGGACTGATCAACCTCGGACAGGGAGTTGCCGTCAATGTTCTGCAGAAAATGGGACTGGATCTGGAGACCGTGCGCGCCGCCGTCGAGAAACAGGTCGGTATGGGACCCGAGCAGATGGAGGCGGAAGCCATTCCCTATACGCCCCGTGTCAAAAAGGTTCTGGCCTTGGCCAGTAAGGAAGCCAAGGCTCTCAACCACAGCTATATAGGTACCGAACATATCCTCCTGGGACTGCTCAGAGAAGGAGAGGGCGTGGCGGCAAGAGTACTGAAAAGTCTTGATGTGGACATCGAAAGATGTCGTCAGGAAATCCTGGCCGAACTGGATCCCAACTTCACTTCCCAGGAACCCGAGACGCTTTCATCCCAAAGCAGCGATACCCAAAGCGGTATGTCCGAGTCTTCGGGACTGGCTTCGCCGGGAGCCCCGGAGAGTGCCACCGAAACCCGTAAAGATGTCAAAACCCCGGCACTGAAGGCCTTTGGAAGAGATCTCACCGAGCTGGCACGGGCTGGCGAGCTCGATCCCGTCATTGGCCGCAAGACGGAGATCCGCCGCGTCATACAGATACTCTGCCGCCGCCAGAAAAACAATCCTGTTCTCATTGGAGAAGCTGGAGTCGGCAAGACCGCCATCGCCGAAGGACTGGCCCTGGCCATTGTTTCGGGAGACGTGCCGGACATCCTGGCCGACAAGAAGCTGATCAACCTCGACCTGGCGTTGATGGTGGCTGGCACCAAGTACCGCGGGCAGTTTGAAGAGCGCATCAAGGCCGTCATGGATGAGATCCGCCGCGCCAAGAACATCATCATCTTTATTGATGAGCTTCATACCATTGTGGGCGCGGGAGCCGCGGAAGGCGCCATGGATGCCTCCAATATCTTCAAGCCCGCCCTGAGCCGTGGAGAATTACAATGCATAGGCGCCACAACGCTCTCCGAGTACCGCAAGTTCATTGAAAAGGATTCCGCTCTTGAGAGAAGATTTCAGTCAGTCATGGTCAATCCTCCCAACGCCGAAGACACTCTCCAGATTTTGAAGGGTATTCGCGGCAAATACGAGGATCACCACAAAATCAAATATTCCGACGAGGCCCTTGATATGGCCGTCAAGCTCTCCGACCGCTACATTACTGGCCGTTACCTCCCCGACAAGGCTATTGACGTCATGGATGAGGCGGGAGCGCGTTCGCGAATCTCCCTCATGGGCAAGCCTGAAGGCTCAGAGGAGATGGAAAAAGAGATAGAATCGGTCTGCGCCAGCAAAGAGGCTGCCATTGCCAAACAAAAATTTGAAGAGGCCGCCAAGTTGCGCGATCAGGAGAAGCAACTGCGCACCAAGCGCGACAAACTGATAGAAGACACCAAGAAGAAGCGCTCCGACACCAATATCACCGTCAGCGCCGACGATATCATGCACGTGGTCAGCGACTGGACGGGGGTTCCCCTCAAGCGTATGGAGCAAAAGGAGACCCAGCAGCTCCTGCACATGGAGGATGAGCTTCGCAAGAAAGTCGTCGGCCAGGAAGAGGCCACCTCCGCCATCGCCCGTGCCCTGCGCCGTTCGCGCGCCGACCTGAAAGATCCCAAGCGTCCCATCGGCGCTTTTATGTTCCTTGGGCCTACTGGCGTTGGAAAAACGCTTCTGGCCAAGACCATCGCCGAGCTCATGTTCGGGGATGCCGAAGCCCTTGTGCAGATTGATATGTCCGAGTACATGGACAAGTTCACCGTCTCGCGCATGGTAGGCTCGCCTCCAGGGTATGTCGGACACGATGAGGGAGGACAGCTCACCGAGGTCGTCCGCCGCAAGCCCTACAGTGTCATTCTTTTCGATGAAATCGAGAAGGCACATCCGGACGTTCTGCAGATTCTCCTGCAGGTCATGGAAGAAGGAAGGCTGACCGACTCCATGGGACGGGTTGTGGATTTCCGCAATACCATTGTCATCATGACGACCAATGTGGGCGCCAGCCAAATCCAGAGAAATTCGACGCTTGGCTTCGGGGCCCAGGACAGCGCGGTTGACTACGAAAAGATGAAGGAGCGCGTCCTCGAAGAGAGCAAAAAGGTATTCAAGCCGGAGTTTCTCAACCGCATCAACGACCTGATCATCTTCAAGCCTCTCACGCGTGATAACATTGACGAGATCCTCGATATCGAACTCTCGCAGGTGCTGAAGAGACTTCAGGCCCACGATTTGTCGATCGAGCTCTCGGAAAGCGCCAAGCAGCTTCTTATCAATAACGGTTACGACGAGAAGTATGGAGCCCGTCCGCTTCGCCGCGCCGTCGAAAAGTACCTCGAAGATCCTCTCGCAGAGGCAATCCTGCGTGGCGACCTCCGGAAGGGCGAACCGATCAAGGTGGAGGCAGACGGCGAGAAGTTATCATTCCAGCAGGCTGTGACATCCAAAAAGTAAACCCTACATTCTCCGGCTGTCGTAGGCCCAATGAAGAAGCGCCTGCCTTTGACGTGGGCGACAAGTACAGTCGCCTTTCTTGCAGCTCTTTCTCAGCTGCTGAATGTGTCTTCTGATCGCCCTCCATCTTTTGATTTGCCTTTCGTCATCGGGATGGCGACGCCCCATGTAATAACGGCAGTACCACTGAAACCAACCGCGCGGGTCGTCGGGATGAATCCATTTCTTTCGTTTCCATTCATTTAAGGGCTGACTGGCAATCACTCCAAAATAATTGACCTCTGCGTCTGGAATTCTTCGCGTCAGATCTGCAAACCTGGCTTTCTTGAACCAGCTCGCGGGGAATTCGTCCGCACAGTCCCGCATATAGATGCCTCCAAACACCCCCAGCTCCAGCATCTCTTTGGGGGTGAGCTCCGGCTTAAACTCAGGGTAAAACCTCTTTCCCATCGGGCAAGTCAATACATACGCGTACCCCTGCTGCATCCGATCATTAACGGTGATGGTTCTTGTATGTTTCATGCAGACTCAATGCGCCCAAAAAGCGCGCGCTTTGCGTAAATGCCCCGTGCGGCCGAGCACCTAATCGTGCCACAATTTGCCTTCGCTTAACCTATACCTGTAGTCCGCCCGTTTCGCGAAGACCGGGTTGTGCGTGATAAGAATGAGAGCCGCGTGCTGCTCGGCTGTCACTTCCCAAAGCAGATCCACTATCTCACGCGCACTCACCTCGTCCAGGTTGCCCGTCGGCTCATCGGCCAGGATCAGCTTGGGCCGATTGTACAAAGCCCGCGCTATTGCCACGCGCTGTCTCTCGCCTCCAGAAAGGGTGCGGGGGGAATCCGCTTTGTGAGCTTCCAGACCCACGCGCTTGATCAGCTCTTCGGCGCGATCCGGGTCATAGTTGCCAATGATTCTTCCGGGCAGGAGGACATTCTCCGTAACAGAGAGCTCCGGCAGCAGACTATAGTGCTGGAAGATAAATCCAATAAAACGCGCGCGGTACTGGTGCATCTCCTGGTCGGAAAGCAGCTTTATCGAGCGGCCCTCCCAGCGGACTTCCCCGCTGTCAATATCGTCCAACCCCGCGATCAGATTCAGAAGTGTCGTTTTGCCGGAACCGGAGGCCCCCTGAATGCTTGTCGTGGAGGAGCCAAAAAGCGTCAGATTGGTGGTCTTCAGAATCTCCACTATCTCGTGCCCGCTGGGAAACGACTTCGAGAGATACTCGACGGACAAAAGAGGATCGTTGGAGACCATAAACTTATTCTTGAGTTGCGCGCAAAAAGTGCAAGGCAAATTGCCTTGATTCACTTGGAGAAATAAATCCTAATTTTGTCTGTCGAGATTCCTGTACCCGATCGCCTCCATCAGGTGATGCGATTCGATCCTTTCCGAACCCGCCAGGTCGGCGATAGTACGGGAGACCTTCAATATTCTGTCATGCGCGCGCGCCGAAAGCTTCAATCTATTCATCGCGCCCACAAGCAGTTTCTCCTCAGCCGGCCCCATCGCACAGAAATTTTTAATTTCCTTTGGCGTCATCCGCGCGTTGCTTCTATCTCTGCCAAGCCGTCCGTGCTGCAGCCCTCGACAGGCCTCCACCCTCCTGCGTATCGCGTCAGACTCCTCCGCGTCCGCCACTCCCCTGATCTCCTCCACGCTCACGGCCGGAGCCTCCACGTGCAGGTCAATTCTGTCGAGCAAAGGACCGCTGACCTTGCTCCTGTACCTGTGAATCATCGTGGGCGAACACCTGCAGCGGTGCGCCGGATCCCCCAGATGTCCGCATGGACACGGGTTCATGGCAGCCACCAGCATACACTGGCAGGGCAGGGTGACTTTGGCCGCTGAACGCGAAATGGTAACCGCCCCATCCTCAAGAGGCTGGCGCAGCACCTCAAGCGCCGTCCGGCTGAACTCCGGAAATTCATCCAGAAAGAGCACCCCGTGATGCGCCAGCGACACCTCTCCGGGCTTGGGTATCGGGCCGCCCCCCAAAAGCCCCACATCGCTGATCGTATGGTGCGGCGAGCGGAAGGGCCTCGCGAAGGGCAGGGCACCGTTCAAAGTCATGCCCGCCGCCGAGTGAATTGCCAGCACCTCCAGAAATTCCTCGCGCGTCGGTAGCGGCAGGATTGACGGCAGGCGCTTGGCAACCATGCTCTTTCCGCTGCCCGGCGGACCGATGATAAGCAGATTGTGTCCGCCCGCCACGGCCACTTCCACGGCGCGACGCAAAGCCGCCTGTCCCTTCACTTCGGCAAAATCAATACCCATCGAGATCCGGTCGATCTTGAGGTCGTTTCCCTTGAGAGGCAGGATCTCCTGCGCTCCATCAAGAAACTCTTTGGCCTGCACCAGATTGCTTACCGCGTATATCTCCACCCCATCCACCAAAGAGGCCTCCTGCGCGTTCCCCATTGGAATCAGCAGCTTCAGACCGCGCTTCTTGGCCAGTAGGGAGAGCGCCAGCGCGCCCTTGATCGGGCGCAGCTCACCACTAAGAGCCAGCTCCCCCGCGCAAAGAAATCCAGCCAGGTTTTCCGGCTTCATCTGGTCAGTAGCCGCCAGGATACAGAGCGCTATCGGCAAATCATAGAGTGGTCCCTCCTTTTTGAGGTCGCCGGGGGCCAGGTTGACGGTTGTGCGTGTCTTGGCCGTCTTGAAACCGCTGTTGGTCAAAGCGCTTGAAACCCGATCGACAGACTCCTTCACCGCCATATCGGGAAGCCCCACCATGACCGTCTTGAACTCCCCTGTCTGGCCGGCGTTGACCTCGACCGCCACAGGGGAAGCCTCAACCCCGACCAGGGTACCGCTGCTTGTGCTCGAGAGCATTTGTGGGTAGTCTCTCGCAAACGCCTCTCCAATACAAGGATAAATTATCTTTTGACTTTTTACCAAAACTCCCAAAGATAATCTGATCATGTCTCTTTTCAACTCCAAGTCCATAGCGCCCGTCCATCGCAACGACGATGACGACGAACCCTGTGAGTGCTCTTCCAAGAGTCCTGAAGGCATCGGTACCCTGATACAGAAAAAATTCCTCAAGCTGCGCAAAATCTTCCTGTGGGGAGCCGTTACCGAAGAGTCCGCCAAAGATATCACCGAAAAGCTTCTGTATCTGGACTGGGACGCCCCAAGCAAACCCATCACTTTCTACATCAACACCCCCGGAGGCTCCGTTACCGACGGCATGGCCATCTATGACACTATGCAGCTCGTCCAAAGCCCCATCACGGTCGTGGTAACCGGCATGGCCGCCAGCATGGGCTCGATTCTTCTGTGCGGCGCCAAGAAGGGCAAACGCTTTCTATATCCCAATTCCCGCGTTCTTATCCATCAGCCCCTCATAAGCGGGCATTTCACGGGGCCAGCGGTGGATATCAACATTCGCGCCCGCGAGATGGAGAAGATCAAGGAAGAGATCAATCTTATTTTGTCGAAGGCTTCCGGTCAGCCCCTGGAGCGCATTCAAAAGGATACCGACCGTGATTTCTTCCTGTCGGCCAAAGAGGCCCTCGAATATGGGCTTGCGGACAAGATCGTAGAAGAGGTTTGACCTCCCCGATCAAAGGGCTAGAGTTTATCTTTATTATATGGCAACATCCAATCGTACCAAATGGGTAGTCTCGTCGGCAGCCATCCTTGTTGTCGCAGGGATCATACTTCTCTCGACGGGAGCACAGAACCCATCCTCCACACCCTCCGCCAAAACAGCGGCCGCACCCAGCAACGTCCCCGCTGCCGTAAAGACAGCCTCCACTCTTCCCGCACAGCCGGCACCCACCGCCCAGGCAGAACCTGCCGCCACCACCTCTGCGGCCCCCAGTGCGGCGGAAGTCGCCTCTTACATGGAAGCCTACGGTTGGCTGGTTGGCCAACAGGCCGGTTTTGAAATGGGCTTTAGCCCAACCGAGAAGGAGTCCCTCTTGAAAGGTCTTTCCAGCGCCGCCTCCGGTGAAAAAGCCCCGGCCCGCATGAAGGAACTCTTCCCCAAGATGCAGGAGTACCTCAGCACCAAGGAAAAGGCTTACCGCGAAGTGCAGCTGGCCAAGATGGCCGAGGAAGCCAAGTCCCACATCGCCGATGGACAGAAGTATCTGGCCGAGATCGCCAAGCTCCCAGGCGTTCAGAAGACCAAGAGCGGACTGTATTACAAGATTGAGCTCCCCGGAAACGCCAAGAGACCCACGACCGAGGATGTCGTCACCATCCATTACACCGGCAAGCTGATCGACGGCACCGTTTTCGACAGCTCCGTTGAGCGCGGTCAGCCGGTTGACCTGCCTCTTTACGGCGTCATCCCGGGATTCAGCGAAGGACTCGGACTGATCGGAGAGGGCGGCAAAGCCACTCTGTATATTCCTTCGGAACTAGCCTATGGCAATCAGGCCGCAGGCCCGATTCCTCCCGGCTCCACCCTTACTTTCACGGTTGAGCTCATCAAGATCCAGCCAAAGCAGGCCGTGGACACCGCAAAGTCTGACGCAAGTGCTCAGGCTATGACTATTGACGCCAAGCCGGTCCCTGCTGCAGATGTTAAGCCAGCCAAAACTGAATCTAAGTAAGGCTAAACTAATTTATAAAGCCGTCGCGTCCTTTTGGGCTGCGGCGGTTTTTTCTATACTTCACATTCCAGCTGAACCTCTCTATCTCGTCCACTCCGTCCATTAGGTCCATTTTGTCCATGATAGCCCCCTCCCACTTCTCTGATATAATAGCCCCGATGCAAGAACCTTTCATCGACATTTCATTCTTTAACCAAATGAGACCCAGCTCGTCCACACCCCAAAGCAATAATGTACTTAAAGTCCAATCATCACTGATAAACAGTAAGGTAACAGTGATTACTGAGATGTTTCTGCTATATTTGTATTTGGTGGAAAAATCACTGTGGAGCAGTGATTCTGCAGTGATTTTTGGGTATCGCTCCAGCCTCGCCAAAATCGAGTAAATACACTATTCTACCTCCAATGATACACCTCATCGCAGCCCTCGGAAACCCCGGGCCAGATTATGCGCACACAAGGCATAACGCCGGGTGGATTCTCGTGGACGCTTTTGCTTCCTCACTCAAGGCCACCTGGAAAGCCGAAGCCAAGTTCAACGCGCTCGTCGCCAAAACCGAGGTTGAAGGCCACAAGGTGTATCTCATCAAACCGCTCACCTATATGAATCTCTCGGGAGAGGCCGTAGTCCAGTTTCTTAATTATCATAAATTTTCCCCCGAGAGCCTTCTTCTAATACACGATGATATCGCCTTTGAAAGCGGAGTAGCCCGATTAAGCCTGGGCGGCAGCGGGGGCGGACACAATGGGGTGACGAGTGTCATGGAATGTCTTGGAACTGAGGGCTTTTGGAGGCTAAGGCTGGGGATGGGCCCGAAAAACCCGCTACTGACTCTGACCGAGTGGGTGCTCGGCCCGCTTTCCGAGCCGGAGAAAGCCTACCTCTCATCGGAAGAACTTATTCACACCCTGCATCTTCTCGTTGACAAAGGCCCTATAAAAGTCCAGAATGACTCGAATCTATCTTAACATATAAACACCCCCACAATGGAAACCCGCCATTACAAAGCCACCTTTATCATCAATCTCCGCGAAGCCAAACGCCCCGTCGCCGAGATCACCAATTTCCTGAAGGACACCATCGCCTCCGCTGGTGGCAAAGTCGAAGGAGTCGAGGATATTGGCGTGCGCGATTTCATCCGCGTCACCCACAAGGCCAATCCCACCGGACATTACGTAGCCATCGCTTTCACAGCCACAGGAGACATCAATATCGTCATCCAACAGAAGCTCAAGCTCGAGAAAGAGGTCAAGAGGATCTTCATCGAGGCCGTTGTCGCCGCTTAAGACATTCTTTTAAAGCCCTTTAACCCCAATACCACATGGCATCGTTCAACAAGGTAATCATGATCGGGAACCTCACCCGCGATCCGGAATTGCGCACCACCCCCAAGGGCACGGCCGTCTGTTCCTTTAGCCTCGCTCTCAACCGCCACTACAAAACCGAGTCTGGCGAGGAGCGCGACGAGACCACCTTCGTTGACATTGAAGCCTATGGCAAGCAGGCCGAACTTATCGCCAAATACGTCCCCAAGGGCCGCCCGCTGATGGTCGAGGGACGCCTCAAACTTGACAGTTGGGAGAAAAACGGCGAGAAGCGCAGCCGCCTGAAGGTTGTCACCGAGAATTTCCAGTTCATGGGATATAAGGACGATGCGGGAAAGTCCTCCGATCTTCCTGCCGTTGAGTCGGGAGACTATGACGGTGTTTCGCCCCAGTCCCGTCCTGTCAGCCCCGCCAGCAGCCCCAAGCCCGCCCCGACGGGGGATGATGTCCCTTTCTAAACAGCTCCCCTTATGGACAAGGAAACTCCAGTCGAAAAGAGAGCCGCGGCTATTGAGTCGCAGCTCGGAGAGAAACTTTTCAACAAGAAGTATTATCGCTCTGTTAACATTGACCTGACGGCAGCGCAGCAGGCCGGTAAAAAAAAGACCTCCTCGGAAGATGAGGATAGTACTGCTACTCCCGCCAAGACCGGCGAGGATTACAAGGCCATTCTGAAAGGAATGGGATTCAACGTAGACTAAAGATATATGAACCCTACTTTAAATTCAGTCATTGACCCATCAGGAAAAAGCACCACCAGATCTGCAACTGGACTGGGTGGCACTGCTGTTTATAGTCCCGTTACCGGCGGGATGCCCAAAGAGTTGGATAGATCTGTCGAACATCCCCGAGGATTTGGCCGTGGGGACAATACCTGGGCAACTACACTGTTCCGTACAGGGACCAAGTCTCCGATTTCAGAAAAGAAGCCTGTTCGTACCATTCAAGACCTCTGCAAAAAATTAAGCAGCGGAGTGGCTGTGCGTCCATCGGATTTGGAGGATCTTCACCCAGAAAATGGCGGAGTCCATAGAGGCGGCGCTGAAGCCCTCGAACCGGAATTCGCGTAGGATTTAAATTTTATGGCAACAAAACAAGTATTACTCGTCAAACCCGTCAAGGGTCTGGGCAACGAAGGTGAAGCGGTCAAAGTCAGGGCCGGCTACGCCAGAAACTATCTTTTCCCCCAGGGCCAGGCCCTTCCGGTGAATCGTTCCACCAAAAGACAGCTTGAGGTCCTAGCCAAAAGACGCGAGGAGCGCCTTACCAGGGAACTCTCCGAAGCCAAAGCCCTCGCCGAGAGGCTCTCGAGCCTTATTGTCACCGTCATGGTAAAGACCGGCGAAGATGGCAAGCCCCACGGCGCCATCACCAGCATGGAGATCCAGAAGGCCCTCACCGCCCTGGGCTTTGAGATTGAGCGTCACCACATCAAGATAGGCGAACCTTTGAAGACCCTCGGCGAGCATATTGTAGCCGTCAAGATTCATCCCGAAGTCAGCGTTGACCTCAAGATCAATGTCGCCTCTGAAAACCCCGCTCCGGAAAAGAAGGCCGAAGAGCCCAGGAAGAAGGCCCATTACAAGGAGCACAAGGCGAAGTCAGAGAAGACGGAAAAGAGCGAATAAGCTGCATTTCTATTCAAAGCCCCACCCTGAACCGGTGGGGCTTTTGTTTCGTCAGCATCCATCAGGCCCCGCCAGTTGCTTTCACCTGCCGCCTGGTGTATAATTGCGCCATGAGATTCTTACTCGGACTCATTGCCGTTTTTGTCGCCGCTTCCTCAGCCCCTGCCGCTGAGACGACTTCCGCCCAGCGCCCCGATATCAAGATCGGCATCATCCTACCGCTAAGCGGAGACGTCGCCTTTCAGGGAACTGATTGCCAAACTGGAATCTCTCTTCTGAAGAAGGATTTATCCCATCGGCATTTAGCTTTCCGCTACAACTTTATCATTGAGGACGATCAGATGGTTAATGCGCAAACCGCCCTCGCCACTCAGAAGCTCATTCATACCGATAAGGTTGATGTGCTGATCCCAGCCAATTCCGGCCCCTGCGCTACAGCCAAACCGTTTTGCGTCAGGGCGCAAGTCCCCATGATAGCGAGCCTTGCCAGCGATCAGAGCATCGCCGATGGAGGGTACTGTTTTACGAATGCCGCGAAGGTGGATAAACAGGCTCTTCTTTATATACAGACTGCCAAAAAGTTGGACTATAAAAGACTGGGAATCCTCTACGTCTACCATCAGGGAGCCAATGCCGTACATCAGAGTATTATCAGATACGCCAAGGAGTACGGCATGGAAATTGTCGCGGATGAACACTTCATTCCCGGAGAAAGAGACTTCAGGACTCTTTGGCTGCGCATTAAGGAAAAACAGCCTGACTTGATGCTGGTTCTGGCGTTCGATCCCGAATGCGGTATTATCTGGAAGCACTATAAGCAGATGGGAATCACCACTCCGCTGAGTAGCATCGAGTGGCTCGCCTGTACCACCACCCTCCCAGAAATAAATGGCGCCTGGCAGATTGGTTCTGCGTATGGCATATACAAGACGGGGTTCTATGAAAGAGTAAAAAAAGAAGCACCCAAAACAGATTTTGTCTTATATTCCGCCTTTGCCTACGACAGCGTCAACATTGTCATCAACGCCTACGAAGAGTGGGCCAAGACGCACGCCTCCGGCAAGCCCACCGGCAAGGAGATAGCCGCGCTCATCCACCAGCTTCCATACGAGGGCGCGCTTGGCAAAATTACTGTTGATAAACAAGGAGTTATCGATAGCGATGTGGGGTTGTGGATTGTCGAAAAGGGCGAATTAAAGCCAGTTGACCTGCAAGAGCTTAAAACAAAGCTGGGCAAATAGCTTGATCGATAAGGGTTAATCTGCTATGATCCCCTTTCTCTATGAAACAGTTCTCGTTGAAAGTAGAGTCTCGCGGCGCCGTTGGTCGGCGTCCTTCCCGCGCGCAACGCGCCGAAGGGAAAGTCCCTGCCATCATCTATGGCAAAGGGCAGCCGCGCGGACTCATGATAGACGCCAAGAGCTTCTCCAAGCTCTACAAACAAGTCTCCGGCATCACGGCTCTCGTGGAGCTCGAGGACGACAAGGGCCAGAAGAGCCTGTCGCTCATACAGGAGGTTCAACGCAACAAGATCAACGACAACTTCAATCATGTTGATTTCCTCGAAGTGAAGGCCAATGAGCAGATGAAGGCCAACGTCCGCATCCGCACAGTCGGAGAGTCCGTCGGCGTCAAGATGGAAGGCGCGCTCCTCGAAGTGGTTTATCCCCAGGTGACCATCCGATGCCTGCCAAAGGACCTGCCCGAATACCTAGAGATCAATGTGGAAGGTCTGCACGCCGGAGACGCTGTATTTATGCGCGATCTGAAGGCCATTAGTGGAGTCAAATTTATAGATAAGCCCGACCAGGTGGTCATCACCTGCAACGTGCCCGAAGTAGAGGAAGAAGCCGCTCCAGCCGCTGCCACTCCCGCCGAAGGCGCCGTTCCGGTCGAGGGCGCTGCTCCCGCAGATGGCACAGCCCCCGCGGCAGATGCGAAAGCAGCCGACGGCACCAAGGCTGCCGCAGTTCCCGGAGCCAAAGCTCCCGCCGCTGCGGCCGCTGGCAAAGATGCCAAGTCCGCCAAGGCTCCAGCCGCTGCCACGAAAGCCCCAGCAGCCAAACCCGAGGCCAAGAAAAAGTAATTCTTTTCTCTTACAAGAAGCCCCGATGTTTATCGGGGCTTTTTCATTGGCAAATGCCGCCTTACAACTGCGCCACCTTCATAAAGCGGTGCGCGCCAATCTTCTTGGTCTCCTGCAGCTCCCCCGACCATTCAGGCACCTTCCTCATCTTCGACAGATAATAATGCGTCGCGCCACCCGTAATATCCGGCAGCTCCTTCAAATAAGCCTTTCCCACTATCTTACAAGCATTGCCCCAACTCTTACTCAGTCTGGCCTTATTTATCAGCGGCGTGTAATCCTTGAATATGAGTCCTTTAGCGCTATTCAGACAACTGAACTGTTTGGGCCGGATAGCCTCAGAATAATAGTTGAAAGGGTTCCCGCCTGCTCGGTTTTGAATCACATTCATTACCGCCTGCATACCTCTTTCACCCTCACTTCCTGCTTCCAGGACCAGGCACGCAGTAATCACCTCTTTTTGCTTAAAGGAACACATGATAGCCCCACTAGTATCTCCGACAAACGAGACGCCCCCATAGAGCGCCAGCCCAAGAGCCAATATGATCTTCATTTCCGCCTCCTTGAGCTATAATTCGGCGGCTATAAGCAATTATTACGCTTATAGATCCCTGTTTTTGCTATTTTACAAATTCTTTATGTAAAATAGGGTCTTATACTTATTTTTTACCCGTCTTTGCACCGGGAAAACTGCTGACTTGTGAATTTCTGCACGAAAGGATATTTTCGTGGCGTGTCACAGGCCATTTCCCGTCCGCACGCTCCTCTCATGTGGATACTTATACCAATCCTCATAGGATATGGGGTGGCCGAAGAGTTTCCCTGGGCAGTCGGGGATAATACATTCGCGCTTGTCGTACTCTGTCTCGTTTCAGCCCTGGGAGCCTGGTGGGGTAAGACCAAAAACAGTAAAGCTTCTCCGTGGTATTTCGCCATATGCGTGACTGCACTGGCTGCCTTGACCTACAATATGCGTGAGGGCAAACATGAGATCGCGGCAGGGCTAAGAGCCCCCAGAGAAGCCCGGCTCGTTATCGAGATACAACAGACCTTTGCCACGAAAAACCCAGACAAGGTGGGAGGTATTGGCATTATTCGAACAGCCCCCGGTTCCATGTCTGAGCTCCTTGGGGAACGCGTCTGCTATATGTCGGTGTCGAGACTGGAAAGCCCTACAGAGAATGGCCAGGAGGTTCTTTTTGACGGCGTACTCTCAAGGCTTGAGGAAAAGCCGGACACCATACAGTCCACCAGGCATCCATACATACAGAAGTCTACGCATCGACGCCCCCCTACTGACGATGGTTTCAACGAGTTTCTTTCCAGGCAACACGTGGAGTGGACACTTACCAGGGGAGAGGCTCTGGGGATAGCGCATCCGGCAAATCCAGTCCTGCATTTTGCGGCTCTACTGCACCAAAGAGCACTGGCCATACTTAAAGACCGATGGGACACTTCCCGGCAGGACGGTATGCTGCCGGCCATGGTACTGGGGGAGAAATCAGGGCTTACCCAAGAGCAGATAGATAATCTCTCCCAAAGCAGCACCACGCATCTGATAGTGGCCGACGGGCTCAATGTGGCTGCGGTAGCCGCGGTCCTGTGGGTTCTGGCACGACTTACCGGACTTTCCCGCCTGGGACAGGCTGTTCTGATAGTCGTATGTCTTGGCGTATACGCACTGATGGTAGGGGCAGCCCCCAGCGTGTTACGCGCATGGGGAATGGTAACAATTGTACTGGGCTGTTGGGCCATGCGCAAACAGATGAATCTATGGGCTATCCTTGTATTGGCGGCCATCGTCAGCCTACTGGTAGAACCGCTCTGTTTTCTTCACGCCGGATGGCGGCTCTCTTTTGCAGTCGTGGGAGGCATTATTCTGGGAATGAACGCGATGGAACGTCTGGGCGTCCTGAGCAAAACCAAAGGTATCTTTGGATGGCTGGCTCGTACTCTGGTCGTAAGCATCATGGCCAGCCTGGCCGTCGCGCCGCTGACTGCCGCCTATTGGGGGATAGCTCAACCGCTGGGATTTCTGGTAAATGCCGTGACTGTGACACTGGGAGAAATCATTAAAATTCTTGGTACAAGCAGTTTTCTTTTGGGGTGGGCTCCCTGGATATACAAAACAATCAACGAGGTTGCTGGTCGGCTGTGCTGGTGCGTGGAGTGGATAATCGGCGCCTATCTCAAAGTTCCCTGGGCAGTAATGGGCGTGGGCGGAGCCAAGAGTTCTGGAATTGAGGTGTGGGGAACGGTGGGCGTGCTAACAGTTATGTATTTAGTGGCAAGGTACGCAGGCAAGGCAAAACCTGTGTGAATAAGTTGGAATTGCAAACAAAAGCCGGGCAAAGATAGAATTCGCGTATGCGCATCACTGGCATTGCCATAATCCCACCCCAGGCCGCCTCTGAAAACCCAAAAGCCACTCCAGAATTACTGGCAGCCATGTTGGCCAGATACTCCAGATCCAGTGATGGTCTGGCCGTTATTTATGGGAAGGTGGATCAGAATAATCCTGACGCATCCATTGAAAGTATTTTCAGGTTTGTCGACTATGGACACGCCTCCATAGGAGGACTGACCGGCGGTATTGCGATAGCGATAGACGGGGTCAGTATGTACCTAGCATACAAACTATTTTATTTCAGCCAGATGTGCGACGGCCAGGAGAGTTCCACTCGGTATATAAAATTCAGTGAGGAGGGGCTTTCCATGCCGGATATCGCCGGCATACCGGAATCATTCGCAAACGAGTGGAAAAGTCTGATGCTGGAAGGTTTCAAACATTATCAACAGGAGTATGATCGTTTGGACAAACTGGCGAATGAGCAGCCAGAGCTGGTCCGATACCCAAAAAATGTGACTGACGAGAAGGTGAAAACGCGTATTCGCAAAAACTACGCACTGGACCGTGCGCGCTATTTCCTGCCGTTCGCAGCCATGACAAGCGTCGCTCTGGTCATGAGCGCCCGTATGTGGGCGGAGACCATCAAACAGGTAGAATCTCTCCCTCACCCTGAAGCCAAAACACTAGCCGGGGCGTTAAGAACGGAATTGGCAAAATTCTCGCCGCGCCTCATCAAACACGCCCGCATGGACAGTGCCGTTGAGGCCCAATCAAAGCACATGGTTCAACACTGGTGCCAAGCTATAAAGAAAAACCGCGTCCCGACGGAAAATATGCGGGATCATGTATTCGTGGGCGTGGATAGAACATTCCCCACATTTCTTCCTCCCTCTCAGACTATTCAAGAAAGCATCGAAGGCAAAATCAACCGCTACAGCATATCCGGAGAACACTTGAGGCGTATCTTTGTCCGCGTGGCATGGAACAATATGGCGGTAGCAGAACTTAGGGATTTGAACCGCCATCGCACGGGTTTTCGCTATACCCCGCTTATTCCCCGCGGATTCTACCTGCCCCCAGAAGTGCCTGTCGGACCTCACAAGGATTTTCTGAAACGCTGGAGCGATTTCGCTTACAGACTCGTCACAAGTTCAGACCAAGGGGCTGCAGCATGGCCATATACCATACTCTGCGGCACCCAGGTGGATTTTGAGCATGGCATGAATGCCGACAAATTCATATATGAGGTAGAGTTGCGTACGGGAATGGGTGCCCACTTTCGATACGCCGAATTACTGGAAAAAGCGGGGAAGAAATTCATCGAGGTTGTGCCAGAGGCAAAAGATTGCATCCAATTTGGAACAGCCACGCCAGAATAGCTACTTTATCAGCAGACTCAGCGGCCCTTGGGCTATACCCAGAAAGATGATGACTGCCACAAGGAACCCGGTGAATACGCGCGTGCTCAGGGGCGGCTGGGGTACCACGGTTATCGGCAGAAAGCCCGCGCTTCCATACCTGCCAAACAGCCCAAAGATCACCCGCAGGTAATAGCAGATCGCCAGCAGACTGGCCAGGATCAATACCGAGATCAACCCCCAGACCTGCAAGAGCAAACAATTGTAGAATACAAAAAACTTGGCAAGAAAACCGCCGAGCGGAGGCAACCCCGCAAGCGATGCAAACCCCAGCACAAGAAAGACCGCTACGGCAGGTTGCCTACCATAACTATCCCTCAGACTCGACAAGGAAGCATCTGGCGGGTTGATTTCTATAATACAGTACAGTATCAATAGCATGGCCGCCACATAGACCATGAAATAAAAACCGACAGCCTGCAACGCATACGGAGAAAGTGTCAGCGTATATATAAAAATAGCCGCAGTTATGAACCCCACGTGCACAACACCCGATAGGGCCAAAAGACGCTTGAGATTGGTTTGATGCAAAGCGCTCAGGGCACCCCAAACCAACGTTAGTATCGTTATCAGGACCAAGATAGGCTGGTATACCGAGGCGATCGGAAGGAATGGGCCTACCAGAAGCCCCAGGAGGGAGATCGCCGCAGCCAGTTTTGATCCTGTCGATAGAAAACCTATGGCAGACCACGACGCCCCCTCGTAGATCTCCGGCAAATAAAAACAGAAGGGAAACAGTCCCATCTTAAACGCCAGAGCCGCCATTACCAATCCAGAGCCGCCAAAAGCCAGTATCGGATACTCGCTAAACACTCGGGGAGTCACGCTACCATAAGAAAAAGATCCCGTCGCCGCATACAGCAAAGCGATACCCCATACCAGAAGCCCGGCGCTCAGGGCAGACTGGAGTAGATATTTGAGCGCTACTTTATGGGAATCCCTGGCCCCCATGGCCAACATCAATGTTATAAAAAGTGTCGAGGCTTCCAGACATATGAACAGGGAGAAGAAACTGCTGGTCCTTGAGAGGAGCATGAGGGAAACAGTCCCGGAATTAAGTATTCCGTAGAATTCCAACGGCAACTTGTCGTTTTCTCTTTTGGACATCCAGGCTATGATCAGCCCTATCGCCTGAAGCGCCACCCCCCAAAAGCCCATCCCCACACTGGCCGAGAAAAGTCCACCATATATCAGGTGCTGACCGGAAGTGGTGGTATTCTGCAGCAAGAGGATACTTCCTCCCAATATGGCCACCTGAGAATAGAGCACTATATGTCTGGTTATTGGCAAACCTTTGTAGCGGCCAAGACATAAAAGAAGCGTCAATACCCCCAGTGCCGCCAGAAAGAGCTCTGGCAGGATAAAGACCCAATCCGGAAATAATGAGGAAAATCTCATAGCTGCGCTGGAATAATTGTTTTCATGGCCAAACTAATGGGGGTTGAAATGATAAAAGGCAACACACCCAGCAAAACAAGCGGAAGAACTAATATCCACGATGAAAATATCTCCATCTGCGTCAGATCCGACATCTCAACCTTCTTTCCCATCAACATAGAGCTTAGAGCCCGCAAACCAAAGGCTGCCGTGATAAAGAGACCCGCAAGCAGGAATGGCGCCCACAATGGTACTCCCCTAAAGGCTCCCACGATCACACCAAGCTCCCCCCAGAAATTAAGGAAGCATGGCAATGCCATAAGGGAGAGGACCCCAAACATCAGAAAGGTCGAGAGGACTGGCGCGCTTTGCCTGATACCACCCATCTGCGGCATCTCCAAATGCCCAAGACGTCTGCCAACCGCACCAGACAGCATCAGAAGAAGTGCCGTGGTCAATCCGGAAGCAAGCATCAGTATCACCGTACCGCTCAGGGCTTCAGCCGTATATGAGCTCAATGCCAGGAAGAGCCCACCCATGTGCATAACCGCGGCAAGGGCCACCATTGCCCTGAAATTCGACTGCCTGAATGCCAGAATACCGACCCACACAATGCTTATGGCACAGAGGACTCCCGTGACCGTCTGAAGGCTGTCGACTCCCCAGAAACTGGATCCCAAGAAAGCCTGCAGCAGAAAGTACACCCCGAAAAACTTTAGGGAACCGCCCACTAACATCGAAACCGGCACCGGCACTTGCGTCAGCAGCCTGGAGACCCATCCATGGAAAGGCCAAAGCCCCGAAAGAATCGCGCATCCCCAAAAAAGAGGCGCCCAAACCTCCATTTGAAGGGAAGGGGAAATGGCATGATTGGCCAAATGACAGCGTATATCAATCAAACTGAAGGAGAGTGGGCCTGCCTGTAACGCGTAGTTGGTAATGCCAACCAGGGTGGGAAGGGAGCCTGCCAACATGAATATTCCAGACTCCGTCAAGACTTCCCGCCGATTCTCTCCTCCAAACATCATTAAAGCGAGAAAAATGGGAAGAAGGGCGGTCTCGTGGAATAAAAATGCATAGAAGATATCCACGCTGGCAAAAGCACCCAGAAGTCCAGCGAGAATCAACAGCAAGAAAGCCCAGTAGAATCCTTTATGTTCCGGTGCCTGTCCATAGGCGTAAAAACCGGCCGCACAGCCGATTAATGCCGTCAATGTAAACATCGGCATCGAGATGGCATTAAGTCCCAACTGCAGCCGAGCCCCAATTGCCTGCAGTCCCAATGGCATTGTTGATAGAAATGCGTAACCGGCCATGATTGGACGAAAGTTTAGCCAGAGGATAACGGCCCCACACAGGCAGAAGAGTACCACCAAAAGGCCCAATGCATCCGCATATCTTCGCGAGAAACCCTGTGGCGACAGCAGAAACAAAAATCCCATAAAGAATGGGACTATGACCATCATGGTCAGCAGCCAGACTAGAGGATCGGAAGATGTGTAGAAAGGTGTCATTGACAATAAGAAGCAAGCAAAAGGACAAGGAGCAAGGCACCGGCAAGGATCCAATAGAGGCTGACTGTCAGCAATCGCACATACGCCGCCTTGGCAAAGTTCCCCGCCTGACCAAATAACCCTCCCATGCCGCGGTGAAAAAATCCACGAAGCGCTCTCTCGTCCGTTCTTCCCAAAGCCCGGGCAAACATTTCACATCCCAATCCGGTCTTGTGCCATATTCTGTCCACATAAAAGGATTCCCGCAGGCTCTCGTAGAGCCCCCCTGTCTTCTCCAGGGGCTCCTGTCCGTGCTTTGCGTATATGAACGCCACCCAAACAGCGACTCCAACAACTGCCAGGCTCCACGCGAGCATCCAATAGTTTTCTGGGAACGACGGCAACCGCGCAAAAACGCCCGATGTAAAATGGGGATAGAGGATGATGTATCCTGCCACAAGAGCCCCAAGAGCAAGCAACGCAAGCGGTACGTAGTAAAAAGATGATCCTTCTGAGGCGTGCTCGGCAGCAGGGCTCTCAGGCCTGCCCAGAAACGTAAGACCGATGATTCTGCCCATGTAAAGCGCCGTCATTAAGCTGGAGAGCATCAGGATGGCAAAGATAAATCCGTTATGCGACAGGGCCAAGAGCAAGATGGTGTCTTTGCTGAAGAAACCGGCCGTAAGGGGAAATCCCGACAGGGCCAGGGCTCCCACGAGAAAAACGACGAAAGTAAAGGGCATTTTCTTCCAGAGCCCGCCAAGCTTTCGTGCGTCCTGCTCATGGTGACAGGCCGTCAACACAGCACCTGCCGCCAAAAAGAGCAGGGATTTAAAGAAAGCGTGGGTCGTCAGATGAAAGAAGGCCGCGCTGGAACTTCCCAAACCAAATCCCGCGGCCATAAAACCCAACTGCGAGATGGTCGAGTATGCCAGGACTTTCTTGATATCCGTTTTTCCAAAAGCACAGAAGGCGGCAAAGAGCGCCGTGAACGCCCCCAGATAGCCTATCATGTGGAGTATGGGCGCAAAGAGAAACTCCATCCGGCACAGCAGGAAGATGCCGGCAGCCACCATGGTCGCGGCATGTATCAACGCCGAAATGGGGGTCGGACCCGCCATTGCGTCCGGAAGCCACAGGTGTCCAGGGAACTGGGCCGATTTGGTTACCACCCCGGCAAATACAAGGAGTGCTATGGCTTTTAGAAGAGAGTGCGGCATGGTAGCCGCCTTTTGGGAGAGAATTCCGATATTGAGCGAACTCGTCTGGCATACAATAAATATGATCCCCAATAGAAAGAAGATGTCCCCGATCCTGTTGACTAGAAAGGCCTTGTTGGCGGCTTCTCCCGCTTCTTTTGTGCCATAGTGTCCAATCAGCAGATAGGAGCCAAATCCCACCATCTCCCAGAAAACAAACAGCATCAGCAGATTTGCGCTCAGTGCCAGACCTATCATTGAGAAAACAAAGAGACTCAAGGCGGCATAGTATCGGGGCTGGGCTGTGTCCTCGCGCATATAATGCACACTAAAGAGATGCACGGCAAATCCCACAAAGGCGACAATTAGAATCATCAAAGAGGATAGGGGATTATACTCCAAGTAAAAGTCAACGCACAGCCTGCCGAGAGCAAACCACGGACAGCCCAGGGAGAATGTACGCGAGACATCAAACGAGAGGTACAACGCCAAGGCAAGAACCAGCGCCGAAACCGCAAGCGAGAGGTATCTGGGGATTGATGGGCATTTCGATCCCGCAAAGAATCCACTGACGGCCGAGAACGCGGGCAGCGCTAGAAGTACCACTGTCAGATATTGCGCCATCATGAGTTGTCCATTTCGTCCACCCAAAGTGTTTTTTGCGTTTTAAACAGGGTCATGATAAGCGTCAGCCCGATACACGCGTCGGCTGCGGCAATAAGAAAGATAAAAGGAATAAAGAGAGCCCCATCGGGAACCGCGTGAGCCAGTGCTCCGTGCGAGCGAGCCCCACCCAGAAGGCCGACAGCCCCGCCAAGCACGATAAGCTCAAGCGACATCAGCATGATGACAAGGTTTTTACGCAGGAGTATCCCCAGGATCCCGATGGTTGAAATAAGCGCGCCCAAGACAAGCACCGAGTTGAGATTCATATCTCGTCCCTCCTGCCGTTGATATTGAAGGCACCCACACCCACCCACAGGAGCACCCAGGCCCCCATCTGAGTGAGAAGCTGGTAACGACCGAATAATTCACTTCCGTAAAGCTCCGTGTGGGTCAAAGCCCCGGCCGCAGAAGACGGGAACATATGGGTGGGGGAAAATATCAGTGGAAGCAGCAGCACGACCACGAAAGCGGCCGCGAGAAGTGCCCCGGCCAGCCGCAGTCCACCGATCTGCTTTATGGGCAGGCGCTGTCCCATGAACATGATAACAAATATAAAAAGAACCAGAATCGCCCCCGCATAGACAAGAAGCGTCACCAAGGACAACAGATAGGCGCCCAAGGCGGCCATGATTCCGCTGATCCCGAGCAGCTCGGCAAACATCCAAAACGCGCTTTGCGCCGCCTGGGGACTAAAGACAATGCCCAAGGCAGAGACAACGGCAACCACACTGGAAAGCCAAAAGAGGACCTCGGACATGATGATTTTTTACAAGCGAAACTCCATAAGCGCAAACCATTTCCTATAATACAGAGAGATTTAGTGCGAAACTGTCGCCTTGGCTTCCGCAGCCTTTCTCTCCCATTTCTTATGCGTATCTTCCTGAATTCCTCCCAGCTCAAGAAGCTTCTCCTTTTTAAAGACCATTTCAGCCCGACTCAGTCCCGAAGTGGAATAGACATTTTTTAAGAATATGGCCTCTTCCGGACAGACCTCTTCGCACAGCCCGCAATATATGCAGCGCAGCATATCTATCTCGAACTCCCGCGGAGTCTTCTCGATGTGCGCGCTGGGCGAGTCCGATGGTATCTGCGAAGGTACTATGCGAATGGCCTTTGGAGGACAAACGAACTCGCAGAGCTGGCAGCTGACGCACTTGATGCGGCCTTCGGGATTTTTGACGAGAGTCGGCACTCCACGATAATGAGGGGGAATGGGAGGCTTTTGCTCCGGATACTCCAATGTCACCGGCTTTCTAAAAGAGTTCATGAGCGTCACCCACAAACCCTGCAGGAGCCCCGGCAGATAGGTTTTCTCCACCGGATTGAGAGGCTTTTGCTTTATTACTTTGACCGCCACGAGAATGTTCTAGCGGAGAGGAGAGCGGAGGAGCAAGCAAAAGAACTGATGTTCATCACGACCGGCTGGGGGATAACATCCAAATCGGGCGATTCGCATAGCTTTGGGCGCGCGGATCATTTTCCAGCTTGAAGCGCCTCATGGTTGTGATATCGACCTTGTCAAGGACTGGGCGCGCATCAAATCCACACTGTCCGAAAAATTTCTGCGCCGCAGGCTCATCTTTAAAAGTATGCGCAAGCATATCCCTGCCGGATATTTGCGCTGTGGTCTGTAGTATTTTTGCCAATCTAGCCTCCTGACCTAAACGAACATCGCTTGTAATAAGAATACCCGGCCTTATAGAAAAAAGCGCGTGCAGGTTCGACAAGAATCTTCGCTTCTCATCCATGTCGAAGTAGACCATCATACCCTCTGAGACAACGGCCATGGGCTCTTTCCCACCGGGCAAGAGGCTTGCCGCCTTACTTATATCATCACGAGAGAAGGCGTCAACGGCTGCAAACTGCAGGTTCGGCCTTTTAAGGTTATGCCGCCCCATCAGCTCATCCATCAGTGCACGATAGGTCGTCAAGGAATCCGGCAAATCCGTTGCAACGTAGTTTACTTTTGGATCCGCGGTAAAAATCAGACCCCTTGGAGACCTGCCAACGGCAAGCTCCAGTATATGACGGTAATCTTGCGCCTGAAGACTTATCCTTTTGAAACGGGACTCAGCCATGACGGCCAATATCTTCCCTTCATCTCCGGATTCCTGTAGAAAACCGGCAGCAATAGAGGAGACATTTCCCCATTCTGATGTTTCTCGAGCGTAGGGAATATCTGACAATCCCCTCACATAGGCAATCAGGTCGGCTGTAGGGGTTACTTTATCGCAGGTCGGGGAAACGGGAGCTTGTTCTGGCATATGACTATAATATACCCCATACAACGCAAATCTCAAGGGAATTAAGAGATTGCGTGGGGTATTCTTCCTGTAAAGAATGACCACATATGCGCAAACTGGTATTTGTTCTATCTACGATCATAGTCTTTTCTGCTTTTGCAAGAAATATGCAACATACCCGTACCTCCTTAATTTCATTCTCCCGACGGGAAGTCATAAATACTTTTTAGCGAAAAGATATTGCTCTACTCCTTGCACACAATGTATACTATAGTTATCAAATAAACTATATGGGGGCCGTATTACAAGTAGCGCATAGAAGAGGGAATGGGACTAAAGATGCCATAAGTCGGTACTGTAACTTACAGGCTCACTTTGACACCAATCTTTTTAATTGTAATTGGTTCGAGATAGATACACGAAAGGCTAAAACCACCAAAACGGAATTCAATTATGTCGATTTATTTTCAGGTGCTGGTGGGATGTCTCAAGGATTCAAACAAGCAGGCTTCAACAAAATACTTAGTGTCGAAATAGATCACGATGCATCAGAGACAATCCGCAGAAATTTTCCTGAGAGTGCGCATTACGAAGGGAGAATAGAAGATTTGTCGGACGAAAGAATCAGGGAGATAGTGGGAGATCGAACGATTCACCTGGTGTGTGGGGGGCCTCCATGCCAAGGATTCTCTGTAGCAGGCTTTAGGGATCCCAATGACCCAAGGAATAAACTCTTCCATGAATTTGTCAGAGTCGTAAGAGTACTGAAACCCTGGTTTGTTGTATTGGAAAATGTTCCCGGTATTCTTACTATGCAGGATGGCGCGGTTTATCAAGAGATACTCCGACAGTTCGGAATGGAGGGCTACGGGAATATGAGCGTAAGAATACTGGAGGCCGCGACTTTTGGTGCCCCACAATTAAGAACACGAGCCATATTTATTGGCAATAGGTTTGGCAAAAAGAATCCATATCCACAGATTCAATTTACAAAGGAGAACTATCGATCAATAGATGATGCCATTGATGATTTGAAGAATGTGCCTCCCAGCCCCTTGTTTAATCACGAATGGACAAAGCACTCCAAACAGATGGAAGAGAGAATCTCCAAAGTACCGCCAGGGGGTTCTTTATATGATACCTTCAGGGATGCTTGGAAACGACAATACAAAGGCATTCCTTCCATGACCGCTAAAGAAAACCATGGGGGGGTACATATCCACTACGAGAAAAACAGAGTTATTTCAGCCAGAGAATTGGCGAGACTACAGACCTTCCCTGATGACTTTATTTTTTCAGGCACAATGAAACGGGCATATTGGCAGATCGGCAATGCCGTCCCCTGCATTCTGGCTAAAAACATAGCGTTAGCCGTAAGAAGCGAGTTAGAAAGAGTAAGGGGAAAAAATGAGTAATATTACTTGTCCATATTCTTCTTGATAAAGTTGTTCAAGGAATTTCGCCAAGCCTCAATGTCGTACCAAGGGCATAGCTTCCAGCCCTCTATCGATTCTTTTCCCAGTGTTGGTACATTTGTCGGCCAATCCTCGCCTTTCATGTAGTAGTCTATTCCAAATCAGTAGCATCCGGTAGGAACGGGCAACTGAGTTTATAAGTTACGTTGGAGTTGGTAGTTATAAATTCAAAGCAGTGTGAGCGATGTTGAGAAATGATTTTTGATTTGGGGTGTGGATGA
>Ga0181520_10000842_pt1 | contig 66247 bp, 53 predicted proteins | sample PEATcosm2014_Bin_29_FD_132451 | JGI IMG/M metagenome (GOLD analysis project Ga0181520, IMG submission 132451) | Peatland microbial communities from MTU Mesocosm Facility, Houghton, MI, USA - PEATcosm2014_Bin02_30_metaG | ecosystem: Environmental > Terrestrial > Soil > Wetlands > Peat | place...
AGATAGCCAGTCTGTTGATATAGACGTGGCTCACGGGCGTTCCGCTCTATTGCGGCGCTTCCTTGTAGCGCCCCAGCTCCTTCACCATGGAGCAATGGGAGCTGAGGGCCTGAATGGCCCGCGAACCCTCGTCGGATGAGTGAATCTGGGCATCCACATAAAAGATGTATTCCCAGGGTTTTCCGTGCACTGGCCGAGACTCGATTTTGCTCAGGTTTGTGCCCTGGCGCGAAAGCTCTGAGAGCACAGCAACCAGGGAGCCAGGCCGGTTCTCGACTGAAAACGCAAGACTTATCTTGTTCGATTCGGGATCTGGGACGGCCTCAGGCGTGCGGTGGACCAGGAAGAAGCGGGTAAAGTTCTCCGGGTTATCTTCGATGCCGGATTCAAGGATTTGGGCGCCGTAGTAGCGGGCCGCGGCCTCGCTGGCGATAGCGGCGGCGTGGGGATCCTGGAACGCCATCAGTTGTTTAACGCTGCCGGCCGTATCGTAATACGAAATCGCCTTCATGCGGGGGTGCGCCGCGAGGAAGCGCCGGCACTGCGCCAGGGCCACCGGATGGGAGTAGACGCTATCGATCTCCGCCAACTTGGTTCCGGGGCAGGCGATCAGGTTGTGGCGGATGCGCACCATCGTCTCCCGCACGACCTTCACATCGTGCGCCAGCAACAGGTCAAAGTGTTCCAGGACCGAGCCCGCCAGGCTGTTTTCGATGGGAATGACCGCGGCATCGACAGCGTCCTCAACCAGCGCGGCAAAGACGTCAGCGGAGAGAGTGCAGGGAACGATCTCAGCGCCCTCGATCATTTTTGCGGCTGCTTCGTGGCTGAAGGAGCCGGGTTCTCCCTGGATGGAAATCTTCATGCCTGCGCTTGCTGCTCCTTTTCCCGCGACGAAAGATGGGATGGAGATTGGTGAACTGCTCTCTCGCACCATATCACAGGGCTCGTAATTTCAGAACACATGATCAGGAGTAGAATCGTTGCCAAGGAACTTCAGGACCGCCGTGATCCGATGCAGAATTGGTCTCGGGCGGCACCGAAAGGGGTTGGTCAATGGATACCGCGTGGCAAGCTGAAAAGGGCCGTCTCGAATGTCGGCGGTCCCGATTGACAGAGCGCAATCGGTTGAACACGGGTTGGTTTAAGGAGGCAATGCCTGGGGCTAACGAGAACGCCCGGGTGCCGCTTCCTGATTTCGCCGCGCATAGCCCATTAGGTTCCGGCGAATGGTTCGTTCCCTGGAGCTCGCGATGGAGCTTGCCTGGCCGCTCGTACCCTTGAAAGTCGCTGATTTCCGAATTTCTGGCCGGCTCAGCTCCGCAGCCACAAATCGACTGCGACAAAGGCAAGAAAGACGGTGGCGATCACGCCGTTCATGGTGAAAAAGGCGGCATTCAGGCGGGTGAGGTCGCCGGGTGAGACCAGCGAGTGCTCATAAGCCAGCAGGAGGGCGACGGCAGCGATGCCGAGCCAGCCGAATATGTGCATTTGAAAGACCACACAAAACCAAACCAATAGGACAATCATCGCCAGATGCATGGCGCGGGCGGCGAAAAAGGCCGCGGGGATGCCGTTGGCCTGGGGCAGGCTGTGGAGGCTGGCGGCGCGGTCGTGTTCGCAGTCTTGGCAGGCGTAGAGGACGTCGAAGCCGCCTGCCCAGAGAGTGACGGCGGCGGTGAGGATGAGGATTCTGGGATCGAGAGAGCCGCGGACGGCAATCCAGGCGGCCGAGGGGGCAAGTCCGAGCGCAAGTCCCAGCCCCAGGTGCGACCATCGGGTAAAGCGCTTCAGGTAGCTGTAGCCCAGCAGCACTAACAGGACCACAGGCGAGAGAATCAGGGTCAGGCGGTTGAGCTCCGCCGCAGCCAGTTCAAAGATCACCACGGCCAGCACGGTAAAGCCTAGAACGAATCGGCGGGTTAGGAGACCGGCAGGAATGGCGCGGGTGCGGGTGCGGGGATTGGCCGCATCCAGCTTGGCGTCGGCCCAGCGGTTGAAGGCCATGGCTGCTGAGCGCGCGGCGATCATGGCGATGAGAATCCAGACGACGGTGCGAGCGGGAGGCAGGCCGCGGGCGGCAAGCAGCATCGCTGTCAGCGCAAAGGGAAGCGCGAAGATGGAGTGCTCCCACTTGATCATCTCCAGCGTGGTTCGCGTTCTTGACCATAGCCGCGGCATCGGCGTCTCCATGGGACAGTGTACGCGAGTGGGTGATTGGATTTGAACTTCTCCGCAATTGAGTATTAAGTTGTTGAGGGATGGATTTTGCAAGGAGACGAGGATGAAGCGATCGGAGATCAACCGGCACATTGCCGAGGCGGGCGCGTTTTTTGCTGAGAGCCGGTTTGTGCTGCCGCCCTATGCTCACTGGACGCCGAAGGATTGGCTCGGAAAGGGCAACGAGGCGGATGAGCTGCGCAGCCGGCGGCTGGGGTGGGACGTCACGGACTTCTGTTCCGGGCGCTTTGAGTCTCTGGGCCTGACGCTTTTTACTCTTCGCAACGGTTCGCCGGAGGGCGCGGGCGGCAAAATCTACGCGGAGAAGATCATGTTTGTCCGCAAGGACCAGGTGACGCCGTTTCACTACCACGCCCGCAAGACCGAGGACATTATCAACCGGGGCGGCAAAGGGACGGGCCGTCTGGCGGTGAAGCTCTACAATTCAACTCCGGACGGTGGACTGGCCGAGACTCCCGTCTCCGTCGTCTGCGATGGAATCCGCCGCGAAGTGGAAGCGGGAGGCACGGTGATCCTTGGCCCGGGCGAGTCGATCACCCTGACCCCGTTTCTCTACCACACCTTTCACGCCGTCGATAGCCACGGCCTTATCGGCGAGGTCTCTTCGGTGAACGACGACGACGCGGATAATTTTTTCCTGGAGGCGCTGCCCCGCTACCCCGAGATCGTCGAGGACGAGCCACCGTTGCGCTTGCTGTGCAATGAATACGGTTTGGCCTAGGCCGGCTACGCTTTGGCTTCTGCCTCTTCGATGCTGGCAGCCTGCTCAATGAGAACATCCACCTTGGTCAGCTTGAAGAGCTCAATTACGCGGCTACTGACGCCGGTAACGATCAGTCTGGCACCGTGATTCTGGCAGCGGACGTAGTAGTTGATAATGGCGCCCATGCCCGAGGAATCCATGTAGGGAACCCCGCTAAGGTCGAGGATGGTGACCTTGGGCAGTTCGCCGGTGCGCAGTTGTGCTTGCAAATCGAAGAGGTTGATCAGGGTGATGGGGCCGGCGAGTGTAATGATCGTCGTGCCGACGGCCTTGCCTGGCTTGCGTTCGATGGTGAGGGGAGCGTCGAGAGCCATAGTGGGTTAAGTGTAAGCAATAAAAAGGCTGTTGTCGTTACAAATGTGTGAATGTCACGCGGGCGGCAACGGACGCAGACGCTGTAGGGCCGGGTCCACTGTCAAAGGCTGCCGCCCGCATCCGGCGCGCTGTGCATATTGGTTGACGGCGAAATATCGCCTCAGAAAACGCAGGCTTGCCCGGGACCTTCCTAGCCCCGGGTGATTCTGAATCCGAAGAGGCTGAAGCCCTTTTTCCGTTCAGGGGTACATGACTGATCGCAAATGCACTTCGTCATCTGGTTGATGGTGAGTGAAATTGGCGACTTTCCAGAGGTGAGCGGGGTAGCGGTGTTCTGCATCTGCCGCACTGCGGCGTAGTCGTTGGGAATCCTCCACCGAGCGGGCCTGGTGAGGGCGTTTGTCAGCTGCGTTTCATCGATCACCTGGGTACGGGGATCAAACCGGTTGATCACGATCTCAAGCTTAGGGCCACCCATTGTGGGGAACTTCGCAATCAGGCGATTTGCGTTGCGCAACTCGGGAATGCCGATCTGCGTGACCAGGTAGATGGTGGTGGATTGATCAAAGGAATAAACATGCTTGGCGTCGAGCGTCGTTCCCGCATCGACCACGACAAAATCGAACGCGCTATGGGCGACGGCGAGCAGCGTGTAGATATCCTTGCGGGAGGCTTCTCCTCCGGCCAAGTCGCTCGGGGCGGCAAGTACGAATAATCCAGAGCTATGCTCTTCCAGCAGGGTCGAGAGATACGTCGAGTCCAGTCGGTTGAGATTCTGGAACGCGTTCATAATCGTGAATTTAGCCCTGATTCCAAGGTTGAGCGCCGCGTCTCCAAGGGGGAGATTGAGGTCGATCAGGAGAACCCTTTTTCCTGAATTCTGGGCAAGAGAAACGGCAAAATTGCAGGCCAGGGTGGTGACCCCGGCGCCGCCTTTCGAGCTGAGAAATATGAGCAATTTGTTGTTTGTCGCCGCAGGCTCGAGAATTGGGAATTGAGCCCCGATCTTGGACTCGTCCATTTCGCGGAGGGGCACGGGCGGATCGAGATACGTGAAGGGGCCGTTGCGCATTAGGCGAGGCGCCTCGTCCGTATCGGTATGGGTCGCATGAAATAAGAAGTCTTCGGTGGCTTTTGCCGACATCCGTGAGATGACCATCGCGTCGGCATCCCCGTTGTCAATCAGTCCATTTCGATGGGGAGACTCAGCGGCGGCTTTCTCGACCATGGAGGACAGCCCGATGTAGTTATCCAGGGCTTCATTGAGGATGTAGTTGCGGTCGCGGCCCATGGATCTTGCCATTTCGTCCAGTTGAGCCAATTTATCAGTGGCAATCGAAAACCCTACTTGCTCTGCGCTCATGTGATTTGGGGAATTCTTTCTCGCTGAAAAGTTGACACACCACCATCATGATCTAACCACAATTGCAGCTTTCGCGCCAGAAAAAAATGCAGCGGGCACATAAGCAAAATTAAACGACAAAATGCGCCACATTAAGGGAGCTTGATGTGCAAGAAATTGCACAGTAGGCGCTGAGTTGAGCGCTGGGTCGCTTGATGGCAAAGCTCGATGGTCTCGCCGGCGGGGATGTTATATCTTCCCGCCGGGAGGAGTTACTAGCTACTGCGGAGGGATACTTTCTGCTGCGGGCCTCGTTGTGGGGACCTGGAGGAAGTTCTTCACGCTGAAGACCCCGGGGACGGTGTTAGCGCGGAGCGACGCTACGTCTTTGTCGGCCTGGGAGTCGACTGAGCCGTAAAGCTCCACGTTGCCGTTCTGCACGGAGATGCGGATGGGCTTGACGGGGTTGATGGCGTACTTGGTGAAGACCGGGTAGCCGTAGATGGCGCGGTAGACCCTCAAGCGTATCCCGTTATCAATAAAGGAGACGGGATCGACCTGCATCTCGTCCACCAGGCCCTTGACGCCGGGATATGTGGAAACCAGGCCCAGGGCTGAATCGCGGGAGTTAAGGGAGAGCGCATGGCCGCCGAGAGTGACCACGCCGTTTTGCACACCCAGGGAGATGGCGTTGAATGCGTTGCCGTAGAAAACGCGATCATAGGCCAGCTTTTCCTGGAGCTTGTCCTGGAGCACCTGGTCGGGAATGGTGGGGCCGGCAACGTCGATCAGGTCGTGCACGGCTGCGATGCCGTTGACCTTTTTCACGCGGTTTACGGCTTCGGCCTTGTAGATGTAAAGGTCCACTGTGCCGGTGAGCGTGGCGGTGCCGTTGTTCACGGTGACCTTCACGTTCTGGTATTGCTTCTTGTTCAACCGGGCCGCGGCATCGCTGCCCAGGTCTGCCGCGCTCAACTGAAGGGAAAGGCCGCACAGGGCCATGAACAGGGTGGCCGCTAGCATGGCGGTGCGGGTCGCACTTGGCTTGTTCGTCATTTGAAAACACCTCCGCTGGTGTTGCGGCAGAATCTATTTGGGTTCAACTCTAGAATAAACTGCCGCGTACCGTTCGCTGCTATGGACACAAACCGCGGGAAAAGGTTGCGGGTTGATGGTGGGAAGCAGGGCATGATGTGATGACATTCGTTGACCTTGAAGTCCTCTCTTGCGGGTGACAGGGGGGGTATCCCTCCCGGTGTGTTTGGGGCAAATTGCCTATTTTCATCGCATTGGGAGGAGGGTTCTGCCGTAAAGCGTTTATTTTGAGGAATCTGGAAGCCAAGTTCCTGAAAACGGGAAACTTGCGCGGGATGGTGTGGGGAGGTGGAGCGATTGTTACGCGCGTTGAATTGGCACTCGGGCTTTGTATCGCCTGTTTCACTTTTGGATCTCTATTGAATATGGTGCGCTTATGGAAGGTAATAATGTGTAAAGCTTCTTCAGGCTTTCTGACCCGCCGCGTTGATCCGAATCAGCCGAAGGCATGCCAGGACGTTTATCAAACAGTAACTGACGATTGGTGGTAATTCACTCGGAATTGTGGATTTGGCTTTTGACGCTCGATGAGCGCATTGGCGATTTATCACTCACCGAGGTTCAAATGCACTTCTAACTTCCGGGTGGCACGATACAACCCGAACCGACCCAGAACGCCTGTCGATTGCCTGGTCTAACCCGCTAAATCGGATTCTGTGTTCCGGACATCACTTGTGCTGGCGCACCGCAGTCCTCGCGGGACCTAGCGAAAGGCGAAGTCCAGGGTCGACGTCTGAGAGCGCTAGACATGGAGCCTCCCCGCGCTCGGCGCCCCGGAACATGCCGGTGTGTTGGACCGCCCTGAAACCACTCGGACCACCAATCTCCGAAAAGTCTTGCCCCAAAGCCGCTTTCGCGGCATACTCTGTTAGCGATAGACAGGCCTAGATGGAAATCGCGGCCGGCAACTTGCAGCACGATTTCGCTCTACGCGATGTCTTACATCCGCGATCATTGGAGGAGATGCATCATGCCCCTGGGTAGCAGCAACAACTTGATCCTCGTCGCCAATTGTGAGAGTCTGCGTAACCCAATTGTGACCTTCCATGTCGCCCTCGACATGATCACGGAGGGGAATAATGGATTCTCGCTGCAAATGAATTGCTATCCACAGACCAAACCCCAGGCTACGTATAATGGCAAGCCATTGAATTGGTTTCAGTACGTAATTGCCGTAGATAACAACTCGGTTGAGTGGGGCATCCAGTACTGGTCCGAGGTAAAGGGTTTTGGTTTTAGCCCTCCCGGCAATTATTCCTCATTCGCCTCTGCATCATCGAATCAGGTGCCGGCGGGCTCGGTGATGAGAATTAGTCTCCAAACTGATTCCGCCAACAATGTAGTAAGTGCGACATTCAGTATTACCGATCCCTCGGGCAATCTTTCGGACTACACGTACACGTTCCCTTCTAACTGCTTGTGTCAGCTTTATGGCTTTCAGGTCGATATCGTGGGACCGCCGACCGGCACCCACACCTGCAAATTCACATCAGGATTGGGGGTCCTGACCTACTGGCTTGGTGGAGGCACGCTTGCGGTGCAGAGTACAAACACCTGCGGCGGCTCTCAGCCGGGCACGGCTGAGACGTCGAATACTCTGTACGGAGATGTTGTGCCGGCTTCCGGCCAGCAGGTTTTCCAGCTGGTCGTTGGAACTTGAAGGCCGTGGTTTTATCCTGATCGGGGCGGAATACCTCGATGGCGCAGGTCTCGGGAAGTGCAGGCGCTTATACAGGCCATAACGTTGTACTGGGTGGCGGCTTATCTCTATATCCGCCACTTTTCGAGGCCGAACAAAGAGCCGGAAAGCCAATCCATCCATTCCACGCATTCAGGGGTCTAGGTCAATTTTGCGATTCTGAGGGGGGACCCGGGGCTAAAGCCCTACTCAGTTCATGGGCTTTAATTTGTGAGGCTAAAGCCTCACGCTCCCTCCGGAAAGACAGAAGAGAGCTTTTCATTAGTCTGAGAGGTCTCGACCCACGTTGTGGGTACCCCGCCCGTGCTCCCTCCGAATATCTGCGGATTCATTAGAACGAAGCAAGGCTAAAAGCAATAGCAGGTCCTTCGACTCCCTTTCGCTGTGCTCTGGGTCGCTCAGGATGACAAGCTTTAACTGCCGCTCAGGATGACAGTGTCGTGGGGATGCTCAGGATGACAGCCATTTTTTGGAGAGTGGTTAGCGGAAGCGGCGCGTGGCTTTGACGACCATGGAAAAAACGCCGGATTCGTCGCGGGCTACCAGCAGGGAGACGTGGCGGTTGAGGGCGACTTCCGCCTGGATTAACTGCTGGCCGGTGGTATCCACGTCGGTGGCGTAGGTGAGGGTGACGTTCCTGCCCAACTGCTCCTCCACGATGATGCGGGAAGTGGAGTTGCCCAGAGCGCCGATGTAGTTGGGGTCGACCTTCACCGATCCGGCCCCGAAGAGCTTTTGCACGCGGCTGCTGACTGTGGCGTTCAGGGCTCCTCCGAGCAGGGAATCGGTGGTGGGATTGGCTACCGATTGCACCTGCTGCTGCGTATAGATACGCTGCTGGCTCTCCGTGCGGCCGAGGGCGAGAAGAGCGACCACGTCGGCTTCAGGCAGCGGAGGATCGCTGTGGTAGGTAACGGATAGCTTGTCGGGCGTTCCGTGGAGGCCGAGTGTGATGTCGTAGTCCTCCACGCGGGCGGTGGCGTTGATGTCGATGTTGGGCTGAATGCGCACCGGGTTGGTGAAGTAGATGTCGCCGCGCTGCAACTCGTAGCGGGTTCCGGCGATCATGGCGGAGCCCTCAGTGATGGAGATGCGACCCAGCAGAGAGGGTGAGGCCACGGTGCCGCGCAGGCGCACATCCACGTTGCCGGCCAGCTTGGCGAAGGCATTCTGGAAGTTCAACTGTGGCGAAGAGACGATGTGCACGTCAAGGCGGATGTGGTTGGACGGTGCGCTGGGAGGGGCGATGGCCTCAACGGAGTTGGCTTGCGCAACCAGGGCGGCAATATCCAGTTCCGGGCTGACTGTGAAGCGGGTGATGAGAACGTCGCCGGAGAGGAGCATGTTGTTCTGCGGACCCTGGAGGTGGAACGTGGCGTCAGCCAGTGAACTGACGCCCTGCGGATAGCGGATGCGAATATCCTTGCCGTTGACTGAGAGGTCGGCGTAGAGGCCATGCTGGTAAGCCAGGTAACCGTTTACGGTCAACAGACCGCCGCCGCTCATGGCGGTCAGCGACTTCACTTCCAGCCGGTTCTGGCTGAACTCGAGGGTGCCGTGGAGCTGGCTGAGACCGTTGGGAATGTCTTCGAGAGATAAGGACGCGTTCTCGAAGTTGATGCTTCCCCTCAGGCCGGGATTATCGAGGGGGCCGTGCGCCTCGATCTTGAAGGTGGTGGTTCCCTTGGCGGTCAGGTCAGCGTCGAGGGTTTCGGCCAGCTTCAAGTTGACCGAGCCGCCAGCGGCAAAGTCGAGTTGTTTCTTGTCCAGCAGCGAGAGGCTTCCCTGGACGTGCAGATCGGTCTCTTCGCCGGTTATGTGGAGGGGGTCAAGATTGATGCGGCCATCGTTCAGGGTGGCGTGAACGCTGCCCTGGCTGGCGAGATGGACGCCGGCAACGGTGGCTGTAAGCTGTTCGAGCCGGGCTTCGCCGCGGAGCTGTGCGGGGTGGGCAAGAGGCCCATCAAGAGAAATGGTGCCGGCCAGAGCTGACTCGCCGGTGAGGCCCGGCACGTTAGCCATCTTGACCAAGGTGCCGATATTGAAGTCAGAAAAATCGAGCTTCGCCTGGGTTGAGTATTCGCCACTGAGAACCGTCTGGCCACTCAGCTTGAGTTCGGCGCCCTGCAGATGGGAGGTTGCGTTGTAATTGAGGGCTCGATTCGTGGTGTGGGCGGTAAATTCCACCGCGCCCAACGGTTCTCCGCCCAACGCCAACGAACTCAGGGAGGCGTGTACTTCGAGGCGCGGGTCGGTGGACGTACCAGAGCCTTGCAGTGAAAAGCTTACCCTGCCGGTGGCCGGCAGCTGCTGACGGCGCAGAGCCTCTATTTTGGCTAAGTCGATGCTCGAGCTGCGGGCATCCACTTGCATTTGCCGGGAGTTGAGATTGAAGCTGCCGGTGGCGGCGATGCTGCCGGCAGGTCCATTGAGCGTGACTGAAGACAACTTGACCACCTGGTTGGTGATTGTGCCCTGGGCACGTATGCGATCCACCGGCTCACCGTAGGTGCTGAATTTATTCAACTCGACCCATCCAGAGCCGTCGAGCGAGTGAATAGGCCCGTCGAGCTGGATCTGTGCGTCGAGAGAGCTTGAGCCTGAGTCTGTGATGGGCAGATTCCAGTTTGTCAGCGGCAGCAGATCGCCGAGGCTGACCTTGCCTGCCTGCAGGTGGAGATGAAGTTGGGAGTTCGAGTCGAATGCCGGAACCCGCTGCGTGGCCGCAGACAGTGAGCCGTCCACCGTAATCTCGGAGTTGCCGCGGCGCAAAAGTCCGTGCGATAGAACAATTCGATCGGCCGCATAGCTTCCCTTTGCCTCGACCGAATCGAAGCGAATGAAATTTGGCTGGGCGGCTTGCTGACTGGGATTTTGGACAGGTTGGGGATGGCCAGTCAGCATCGCGACGGATAGTTGCGTGGCCTTGATGCTGCCCGCTATGTGCGGATTGACGAGCGAGCCGGACCATGAGCCGTCAAAATCAGCCTGGCCTGCCAGGGCCACCGGCAAAGCTGCAACACCCGATCTTCCATTGCGGTTGACACCCAGGCCCCGGAGAACGGTATCGAAATCATTCAGGTTGCCGGAATGAAAATCAACGGTTAAAGCCGATGGGCTGGTGGTAGGATAAGCGCCCAGCTGGCCGTGGGCCTGCAAGTGGCTAGCGGGGGTATAGACTTCGAGCTTTCGCAGCGCGACGGCACCGTCGCGCTGGGTATAGGTCGCGTCCAGAGAGCCGGCGGCGGGAACTTCCCCGGGCAAAACCTTTGCGGGAGCTGTAAGGATGAGAGTCGAGCCAACGGAAACGTTCTCCGCAACTCCGTTGGTCCAGTTGGCGATGGCGAGACCGTTGATGCGCGAGTCCAGACCCAGGCGTTGGAAGGGCGGGCTGCATACCATTCCGAGGATCGTATCGAGAGAAACGTTTTTGAAGCGGGCCGTCACCTTGCCGGTCATCGGGATAATGAAGGGCCGGGTAGGAGCGCGGAGTGTATCTCTGTCGCCACCAACAGTGGATGCGATCACAGTTTCCCGTGGAAGCCGTTTGCCGGCTGGTTGAGCTTTTTGGGTGCTGGAGAACGGAGGCAGCCAGGGCGCCAGATCGACCTCGCCCTCCAGTTGCCCGCCCTGGCGGAGGCGCGCAACCACCGAAGTGATGAGCAGCCGCTTGGAATCGGCATGAACGTGCGCATCGAGGTGGATTCCTGTGGCGTAAACGCCAGTTCCGATATAACTGCCGTTGTCGATTTGAATGCTGCCATCGGCATGGAATTCCGTCCCCGCGCCAGCGGAATCGAGATCAAGACGGGCAATTCCTTCCGGCGCATATGAATAGCCGAAGACCGGATCGAGCAGCTTCATATCCAACTCGCCCTGCACCTTGCCTTTCCAGTGAGGATGGGCAAAGTCGTCGAGTTCTCCCGTGACCTCGAGAGCATGACCTTTTACCGCACGGGCCTCAGAGGTGATTCGCAGTGAACGGAGGTAAAGGGCCTTGCGGGTCAGGTCGGCCGTGACCTGAAAATAGCCGTGCACAGGCGGATGCGGGTTTCGCTCGCTGCCCCGCGCCAAAGTGAGGTCCATGGCTCCGGCTTCGATGTGATAACTCTCCAACCCGGCTGGCTTGGGGGTCCAAAATCTGGCGGGAACATAATTTACCAGCAGGGTAAAATCGCTGGCGTCAAAGTTGAACGGAATATAACGATCCTGGAAATCGAAGCCGGAGGCGCGGTTATCGTAGTGCAGAACGCCTTTCTGGACCAAAACATAACCGGCCCGCAGATTGAAAAGAGCGTCCAGCGCGGAACCGCCTTTCTTTCGCTGCTTGCGAGGCTTGGGCTGGTTCGTGGAGCCGTCAGGATAGACGATGAGGTGCAAAGCGGGGTGGTCGACGATGAGGCTGCGCAAGAGAATGCGCGGGTTCCAGAAATATCGCAGGCTAAGGCGGACGCGGAGGTGATCGACCTGGGCGTAGGGGGCTTCGCCAGCATCTTCAAGTCCGTGAATTACCAGCCCTCCGGCATCCCCCTCCATATGGAGCGGTTGCCAATGAAATGTGGCGATCTCCACCCGGCCGCCGGTCGCATCTTCGAGTGTGGTGATCAACTGCTGGCGAACAATTCCTTCGAACCTGGCCGAATTGATGAAGAAATAAAATCCGAGGATGAGCGCGATCGGCGGAATGGCCAGCAGGAATCCGAAGATGAAGAACTTCCGCTTGCGCAACCGCGGGCGCTGGCTGGAAGGCTCAGCGGAAGGCGTGGAGGCAGGAAGCATCGATTCGCGTTCGGTCATTGGCTCCCTTTCGCGCTCGCACTTTTCTGTCCCGGCGTGGGAGCGGGCGCTGGAGTGCCCTCAAGGGCCGGGGCTGCGGCAGGCGCTCCGGTTTGGGGCACAGTGGATTCGAGTGCCGGGTCCAGCACCTCGATTTCTCCTTGCTTGCGCAGGTTGGCGAGCCAATCGTCGAAGAGGACATTCACCTGCTGCTGGAGCAGGATCTCCTCAATACGCGGGGCCACCTGCTCCAGTTTGGGGACCGTCTCGCCGGCTCTGTATTGAGGCAGAAGTGTGGTGCGGTAATAATTCTCAATCTGCTCCGGGGAGACGCGAATGCCCGGCTGAAAGCGCTGCTCAATGAAGCGCAGGATCTGGAGCCGGTAGCGGAGATAGGATTCAACCCGCTCCTGGGTGAGGCCGTGCGCAGCCAAAAATGCCTTCCACGCTGGATCCGAGGCGCAGTTCTGGCGGACGCAGATGGGAAGTTCCTTGCGCATCTCCATCAGGCGCGCATCGACCTCGGCCTCTGGAGGCTCGGCGGCCTGCTCGTCTTCCTCGCGAATCTGCTGCTGGATGAGAGCGCGGCTGATGAGCTGTTCGAGAGCCCGCTGGCGCGTAAGAGTTCCCTGGCCGACGTCGGCCGGATCCAGAACCGAGAGCTGAATCTCTTCGTCAATATCGCTGGCCAGAATGGCGGAGTTATTGACTACAGCGACCACGCGGTCCAGAACTACCGTTTGAGGCGTTTGTGCTTGTCCCCCCATACCCGTCAGGCAGACGGCCAGAATCCACAGGCAGGCAATGCCGTATGTGATTTTTGGCCGAGTTCGAGTGCGATTGCTCATCAGAAGGTCTGTCCCAGGCTGAAGAAGAAGTTGAAGTGGTTGGCCTCGCCCACGTATGGAGCAGAAGCGGGGTGGGGCAGCGAGTAGTTATAGATTACCGGGTAAATGGGCGTATTCAGGTTATAACTGAAGTCGAAGCGGATGGGCCCAGCCGGTGTGTGATAGCGCAAGCCGGTGCCCAGGGCATGAGAGAAGTAGTTGAAGTTGCACTGGCCTTGCCAGCCGGTGGAGCTGACAGGGCCGGGCGGCGTACTGGTGGAAGCGGGGACAGTGAGCACTTTGCAGGTATCGCGGTCCGGCTGACGCGAGCGGATGGCGCTGGCCCATGCATCACCGGCATTGGTGAAGACGTTGCCCATGTCGTGAAACAGCACCACACTGATCGTGTTGCCCACCCAGGGCAAAGTAGGTGGGGGCAGGCGCAACTCGGTGCTGTTGGCCAGTGCGCCTGCTCCGCCGATGGGGTAACCGGTCTCCGGGTCGCGGGGGCCGGCGGCATTTTGCGGGAAGCCGCGCAACGAGGTGGCCCCGCCTGCGTAAAGCCGCTCGGGGAGGGGAATCAGCCTTTCGTACGGAGTGCCGAAGGCGCGTTCCTGTCCGTAGCGCGTATTGCGGGCCACCACGAACCGGCCCTTGTCGAAGCCATAATAGCTCGAATTGGAAACATCGATGCGGTTGAAGTCTACCTGTGCGCCGAAGGACTGATGGGAGAGAAACTCCTGGAAGCTGGTATAGGTTCCGCGGCGGGCATCGAGAGCCGAGTCGCGGGTATCGCGAATCCAGGTGAGCGATGGGCCTCCCACGCGCTGTGCGGTTGATAGAGCAGCAATTTCGCCCGGCGCCACCTGCAAGCTGCTCGCCTCTACTTTCACGCGGCGGAAGTTCAATTGATAAACAAAGGTATTGGCTTTGGAGATGCGCGAGCCAGGATTGTTGAAGTGCTCGGTCCAGCGTACGCTGCCCTCCAACTTGGAGGCCACGTAAGTGGTCACGTCCAGGCTGTTGGCATAGCCGGCAGAAAAATCGAGTCCGAAGTTTTTGTCTCCTTGAAAGTGCGGAATCTGGTAAAGCAAATTGATTTTCTGCTCCAGCAATCCGTAGTTGCCTTGCACCGATGCCGAGTGTTCGCGGCCGAATAGGTTGTTGCGGGTCAGGCTCGCCAACACGCGCGGGCTGACGCCGGTCTTGCCATTGGGATTGCAAATGGCGCCGCTGGCGATGATGCCGCTGCAATTGTATTGAGGGGTTCCGGTCTGGGCCTCGAAGCCGAAGCCGTAGGTGAGAGCCCAACGTCTCGCCTCGGTGGCCTGAAGCAGGATTGTCTTGTAGGTCTCACCGCCTGTAGGATTCTCAACCGCTGTATCCACCTCGCTGAAGAGAGCGAGATCATAGAAATTGCGCTGCGTGTCGAGAAGGGCGGACTGGTTCAGCGGGTCGCCGGGATGAAGAGTAATGGCGTGAACAACCGTAGACGGGCGCGTAAAATGCAGCCCGGTGAGCAGCACGTTGCGCACAAAAATCTGCTCCCCCTCAGTGATGTGAAAGACCACGTCCGTCTTGCTCCGGTCCATCTGCTCCACTTGCTGGGTCACGTCCACCTGCGCCTGGAGGAAGCCGCGGCTCAGATAGTCGGTTAGAAGCTCGTTCCGATCTCCGGCCAGGTCGCGTGGCGAAAATAGCTGGCCCGCCGTGGTGTTCAGCAGAGGGGTAAGCTTGGCGGCATCCACGTGGTCGTTCCCATTCAGCCGCACTGAGCCCACGCGCATCTGCGGTCCCTCTTCAATGTGGTAAACCAAGGTCAGCGGAGCAATCTTCGATTGCATTCCAGCGTTTCTGGTCTCGACACTGGTCGTTGGGGCGCTTGCATCAACCAAACTGGTTTCGGGAGTGCTGGTCTCGGGCGTGATCTTCACCCTGGAGAAACCGTTGTTCTGGTAGAGGGTCTCCAGAGCGCTGAGATCTGAGTTGACCAGGGCCTGGCTGTAAGCGCCGTGACGGTCAAGCGTATCGGCTGCGTGCACGCTCAACAAATCCTTGAGCGTCGCGGAGTCAAAGTAATGATTTCCAGTGACTGAGACCTTTTCCACTCGGCGGCGCGGTCCCAGTCGGACGCGGTAAACGATCACCACCCGGTCGGGGCCTTCGGATTTCCGCTCGTGATCCACCTTTACGTCAAAGTAACCCAGGCGCTGATAGTAGTCCCTCACGCGGCGATTGCCCTCGTTGAGCAGATCTTCGTCGACGGTGCCTTCTTCGAAAATGGGAATCACGTGCTTGATGCGCTCAGGACCCATCTTGGCGCCTTCCACCAGCACCTTCACTCTGGGTCCCTGGTTGGCAGAGAAGCGGAAGTCGGCCTGGATAGCGCCCTCGGCAACCTTCTCTGATTCCAGCTTGATTTCAGCTTCCAGACGCTCCTCGCCACGATAGTGTTTTAGCACTCCGGTCAGCGCGCGATTGGGGGTATCGTGGTCCACGCGGGCGCCGGTTCTCAGGTGAGCGGCGTGGCTGAATTCGTCGGTGGTCATTCCCGGATCGCCGGAAACCTCGACCGAACCCACCCGCGCCTGCGGTCCGCTGTCCACATGGAACGCAATATCGATCAGTTGTTGGTCGGGGTGCGGAGTGAGCTTTTGTGTAATTACCGGCGAGTGAAAGCCGTTCAAAGCCAACGTAATGCGCATCTGCTCAATCGCGAGGTTGAGTTTGGCCGGCGTATAGCGGGTGCCCGGGTCGAGCTGGCTGGCGCGCTCAAGCTGTGTATTCACGTTTGCGCCTTTGGCTCCCTCCACTGTAACAATCCCGATGAAAGTGCGCGGTGTTCCGCGGAAGACCAGGGCTACGCCGTCTTGCACACGAGATCCCTCTACTTCAATGGCTTCAAAGAGGCCGGTGGCATAGAGCTGGCGCAAGCTCCTTTTCAGTTTTTCAGGGCTGAGCGGTGCCCCCACAGGCTGTGCCAGATGATCGGGCAAAGGGTCAAGGCGGCTGACTGCAACCCCTTCGAATGAGAGGCTCTTTACAGGCAGGTCGCTCCACTGGGCTAAGGAATCCGCGCCAGTTCCGGAGGGCGTTTGCTCCAACGATGAACCCGAAGCTTCATTGGCAGCCGCCGGTTGGCTCCAGCCTCTTACCGCCATGCCGATCCCAAAGACAAAAATGCAAACCAGCAGAATGCCGCGCCTCAACCGATTACCGCGTTGCCCCGCCGGTTTTCTGCCCCAGCCACAAAAACCGATCGCTGCGGGCTCCGAATTTCCACCCCAGCGCCGAAAATCCGTCGCTGGGGACCCCGGTTTTGCCTTCAAGTCTATTCTCCCAAAAACGCGGGAAACCAGTTCAGAGATCAGGGGGCAGAGATCAGAAGTCAACCATCGCCAACTCGCAATTCTCATTGCCCAGTCGCTAATTCCGCGGCCCCAAATCACCGTTCTCCGATCTCTATTAACTGTTTTCTGATCACTGTTTTCCCATCACTGATCACTGCTCTCTGTTCTCTGATCTCTATTCTCTATATACTAACGAGTAAAGAGGGCTTGCGCAGCAATTAGCTGGTTGCGAAGAGATCTCCGAGGATGGGTATGAGTGATCCCAGGGTTCCGGTCCAGCCACCCAATGCCGCTACTCGCCCGCCTGCCAAAGAAGGGGCCGACGGGATTCCCGCCTCAACCCTTGCGCGGCTCGCTCCCGCCGTCCCATTGAATTCAATTGACGCCGATGTGCTGGCACGCGCGCAGGCAGGCGATCAATTTGCCTTTGCCCAGATATACGCTTTGCACAAAAGACGCATCTATTCATTATGTCTGCGCATGGTTGGCAATAAGGCTGAAGCTGAAGACCTGACCCAGGAAGCGTTTCTGCAGCTTTACCGCAAGATCGGTACCTTTCGCGGCGACTCTGCCTTCACCACCTGGTTCTACCGCATGGTGATCAACGTGGTTTGATGCATTTGCGCAAGAAAGGATTGCCGGAGAGCTCACTGGATGAGGCCATGGAACCCGCTCAGGACGATCGCCCCAGGCGAAACTTCAGCGCTCCGGACCTACACCTCGCCGGCTCCATTGATCGAATGGCCCTGGAGCGCGCCATTACGACCCTGCCGGCCGGCTACCGGCTGGTCTTCATTCTGCACGATATCAGGGGTTACGAACATAACGAGATTGCCGAGATGCTCGACTGCTCTATCGGCAATAGCAAGTCCCAGTTGCACAAGGCGCGCCTGAAACTCCGTGAGGTTCTGCGCTCCAATCATCGGCAGGAGGGCCGGAGTTAATGGAACAAGAAGTCCCCAATAGAATGCAACTCGGCAAAATGAAGGAGGACCCTGACCAGATGAGCTGCGCTGCCTTCCAGGCGCAATTGCCCGAACTGATCGGCGGCGGCTACCCTCCGATTTTCCATCCTCATATCCAGCAATGCGAGCATTGCCGCGCCCTGCTGGCCGATCTGGAAACCATCGCCGAAGCCGCGCATAGCTTATTGCCCGCCGAGGAGCCGTCGGATGAATTATGGAAACAGATCGAAGCGGCCATCAAGAACCAGAAAAACTGCTCCGATTCAGTCTGATTCAGCCACCACGCCCTCCTGAGCGATCAGGAACGCGTTCAGGCGGTTGCCCGGGTCTCACCTTCCTCTGAATTTTGCCGATACATCCACCGGGCCATTTTCATCTAAATGGCACGGATCGCAGATCAGTGGGCAGAAGGCAATTGCTTTGAACGGTTTTCAGACTCCGGGGCCCGGGAAGGGAACCCAGACCGCTGACGGGCCGTAGAATCATAGGGATGCAAGATTAAGATGTGAGAGGAAAGTGGGGGCAGGTGGGCAACAATCTGAAACTTTTCTGATCCTGCGCCGTCTAATTAAGAAAAGTTGATAAGAGGGCACTCAATGTCGAATCATCCTTCCAGTCCGCCACCTGCTAAGAACACTTCCGAGCCTGAAACCCGCGGAGTGCGCAGGATCCCCGTCCTACCCGTGCGTGAAACTGTGCTTTTTCCCCACGCCGTCCTGCCGTTAACGGTAGGACGGGAAAGCTCTATTCAGTTGATTGAGTCGCTCGGCGAGGAGCGTACGATCATCGTGACCGCCCAGCTTGACCCGCGGATGGACGCACCCCAGCCCGCCGATCTCCATGCCGTGGGAACGCTGGCCACGGTCCACAAAGTTGTGCGCATGCCCAACCAGAGCCGCTTTGTTTTCACTGAAGGTGTGGAGCGCGTGCGGTTGGTGAACTTCGTCCAGACCGAGCCCTTCATGATTGCCGAAGTTGAGGTGCTGGAAGAGGCTGAATCTGCAACTACGCCCGGCGTTGAAGCGCTGGTGCGCAACGTGATCGCGCAGTTCCAGCAGATCGTCTCCGAGTCGCAGACGCTCTCAGACGAGCTGAGAACTATCGCCGCGAACATTGAGGAACCGCACCGCCTGGTGGATTTTGTAGCCTCTTCGCTGCCTTTCCTCACCACTGACGACAAGCAGAAGCTGCTTGAAACCTCAAGCATCGTCTTTCGTCTGGAGCTGTTGAACAACCATCTGGCCAAGGAGATTGAGGTGCAGCAGTTGCGCACCAAGATCCAAACCGAGGTCCAGGACCAGGTGCAGCAGTCGCAGCGCGACTACTACCTTCGCGAACAGCTCAAGGCCATTCAGAAGGAGCTCGGTGAGCAGGACGAGGGCCAGCGCGAAACCGAGGATCTGCGCCAGAAGATCGATGCAGCTGGCATGCCGGAGGACGTGAAAAAGGAAGCCATGAAAGAACTCACGCGCCTGTCGCGCATGTCTCCCATGGCCGCCGATTACTCGCTTACCCGTAACTATATTGAGTGGCTGGCCATTCTTCCCTGGGCAAAAAGCTCAGGCTCCAAGGTCGATATCGGCAAGGCCAAGGAGATCCTTGACGAGGACCATTACGAGCTGAAGAAGGTGAAAGACCGCATTCTCGACTACCTCAGCGTGCTCGAACTGAAGCCCGACATGAAGGGCCCGATTCTCTGCTTTGTCGGCCCTCCAGGCGTTGGCAAGACTAGCCTGGGGCGCTCTATCGCCCGCGCCCTGGGACGCAAATTCCAGCGCATCTCTCTTGGCGGCATGCACGACGAGGCGGAGATTCGTGGCCATCGGCGCACCTATATCGGCGCCCTGCCCGGGCAGATCATCCAGTGCATCCGGAGAGCGGAAACCAACGACCCGGTGATCATGCTGGACGAGATCGACAAGCTTGGGCGCGATTTCCGCGGCGACCCCGCGTCCGCCCTGCTTGAGACGCTTGACCCGGAGCAGAATTCCGTTTTCCGCGACAACTATCTCGACGTGCCCTTCGATCTGTCGAAGACGCTCTTCATCTGCACGGCGAACATGCTAGACACCGTTCCGCCGCCATTACTCGACAGAATGGAGTTGATTTTCCTGCAGGGTTACAGCGAAGAGGAAAAGGTGCATATCGCTAACCAGTACCTGATCCCGCGCCAGATCAAGGAGAACGGCATCACGCCGGAGCAGATTGAGTTTCCCGAGGAAACGTTGCGCCACATCGTGCGCCACTATACCCGCGAGGCCGGCGTCCGCAAGCTGGAGCAGGTGCTGGGCACGGTCTGCCGCAAGCAGGCTCGCCGCGTGGTCGAAGGCCACCAGGAAAAGCTGGTGGTCACTCGCGAAGTGGTCAAGGAGTTCCTGGGCGGCATCCAGGTGCGTGTGGATACCGAAGTCGCCGAGCGGGTCAAGCGTCCCGGCGTGGCTGTGGGCCTGGCCTGGACGGCAGCCGGCGGCGACATTCTCTTCATCGAGGCCAACAAGATGAAGGGCAAGGGCGGCTTTACCATGACCGGCCAGATCGGCGAGGTAATGCAGGAATCCATGCAGGCCGCGCTGACCTGGGTTCGTTCAAACGCTGCATCGCTGGGTCTCGCCGAGGACTTCACCAAGGAAGTGGATCTGCATATTCACGTGCCCGCGGGAGCGATTCCCAAGGACGGTCCCTCGGCTGGTGTAACCATGGCCACGGTGCTGGTTTCGCTGCTTACCGATACCCCGGTGTGTCCGCTAACCGCGATGACCGGCGAGATCACGCTCAGCGGCAACGTGCTGCCGGTGGGGGGCATCAAGGAGAAGTTCCTGGCCGCGCGCCGGGCCGGGGTTGAAACCATCATCCTGCCCGCCGAGAACCGCCAGGACGTGGAAGAGGATCTGACGCCGGAGCTGATTGGCGGCGTTCAAATCCACTATGCCGGCCGCATTGAAGACGTGCTGGCCGTGGCCTTGCCGCTGCTCAAGGCAAGGGCCGACGCACAGTCGGCAGCTTCTCCTGAACTGGTGAAGTCCGTGAGCGCCGCTGCATAGGCTCCGGCTCAAGACAAGACGAAAAAGGCCGGCGAACCTGCCGGCCTTTTTCGTTGTATCGCCTATTGGTCATCAGAAATTCTTCGCAATAAAAGCCCGATTCTCCCGGTCCCGAGCTACACTCCAGTCATAGGAGGGACTCATGCTGAAGATGGTCGTGTCCTGTCTCGGGCTTCTTTTGCCGGCGGCGCTGATCGGCCAGAGCGGCGGGGAAGCAGATGAGCAGGCGATTCGCAATGTGATGGATCGCTTCATCGACGCCTGGAACCGCCATGACGCGAAGGCGTGGACGGCTGAATTTTCAGAGGATGCTGACTTCACCAACGTTCGCGGAGTGGGTGCGAGCGGACGGGCCGATATCGAGCAATTTCACGCCAGGGTCTTTGCCACCGTGTTCAAGAACAGCAATCAGAAATATACCGATATCAAGACCCGGTTTATCCGTCCGGATGTGGCGGCGGTAGACGTGCATTGGGAGATGACAGGGGCAACGGATCCCGCCGGAAATCCGGTTCCATTGCGCCAGGGGTTGCTGAATTTCGTCATGGTGAAGAGCCACGGGAAATGGCAGATCGCCGTGATGCACAACATGGACCTGCCAGCCTCGCCCCCAGCTCCAAAATAAGCTTCACGCCATAAACCGATCGAAAACGCAGAACAATCATTCGCAGGCCGGCAAACCCGCCGGCCTCCTTCAGTTATTGTTGTCCCTGCCCTAAGCTCCCTGGAACCGGGCCTGTACAAAAAAGGAGCAACTTTAGAGTTTTCTCTCTGTTGAAAACCGCGTTTGTGCCGATAAAAGCGACAGTACCCGGTGCGCAGATGCGCGCCCGGAGCGGAGATCATGGCGACCACACAGTTAACCCCACATCAAATAGTGCCGCTGCACCTATCCGGAAACACCACCGATCAGCAGAATAAGCAACTGCAGGAACTTCTTGGCGCGGCAGTCCAGGAGGCCTATCAGACGGCCATCGAACATCTGGATCGCCAGAGTGCGCAGACGGTATTGGATAAGGGAAAGACGCTCAGGTCTGAGGTTGCCTGCAAGGTGGTTGAGATTATCCACCGCAACACGGCCAGCGACAAATTCATGGACGAAGAGATGGGCTCCAACCGCGTCTATCCGCCGACTTACCGCGTGCGCGCGGTGGAGGCGCAGGTGACGGCGCTGAGGGGCTACTTCCCCAGTCTGGGCAGTTGCATTGAAAAGCTAGGCCGCCGTCCGCTTCCTGATGGCGCCGAGGCATGGTTTGTGATTCCGCGCTGGCAGTCGCTGGCTCAAACGTACAACGAAGCGGTGCAAGTGGTACTGGAGGTTCTGGCCACCAAGCGCAGGTTCTCCAACCGCATTATCGGCCGCCTGGGGCCAGAGTATCTTCGTCAGAGTGAGCGCACCAAGCTGGCGGAGAAGATTCTCTCCGAACAGCAGGAGGGCAGCGACCTGCTGGTGGTGGCCGCGCAGGCCGGCCTTTTGCATCGCGGCTCCTCTGCCCGCCGCACCCGCGTAGCCATGGCCGGCAACGAGTTCGGCATGGGGGTCTTTGCCTTTGCTTGCATGCTCCTCACCCACCCTGAGCGCCTCTCCTCCGGCGATACGCTGATGGTGGATTGCGGCGGAGATGAGTATTCCATGCGCGGCGACTATACCTTTGACCGCGTTCCCCTCTTCGACTACGACCTCAGCGGCATCGAGTTCAGTATTTTCTACGAAGACCGCGCCCGCAACCTGTGGGGAACGCCAACCGGTTTTCTATACAAGTTGGTGTGAGAAGTGCAGGGAACAGGGAATAGGGAATAGGGAATAGGGACTTACGCAGTGATTAAAGCCGGTTGCCCCATATCTCGCTTTTGAGACATGGGATTGCACCACAGTCAACCGAATGGCCTTTCCACTCCCAACTTCCTGCATTGTTGCGTCTAAGCGGCAGAGGATATTCTTTTTAGCGTGATGCAGGTCCTGTTTCTCCGGTTGCGCGCGATCAAATACAAGCTTGGCGTCTCCGCGGCTGCGTGCGCGCTGGTGGCTCTCGCGCCCCTTGTCATCTCTGCGCAGGAGATCACGTTGCGCGTGGACGTGAAGCTGGTCAATCTTTTTGTCAATGTGACGGACCGCAATGGGGCCATCGTTAGCGGGCTTGCGCGCGAGGATTTTGCCCTCGCCGAGGATGGGCGGCCGCAGCAGATTGCGGTCTTCGAGCGTCAGTCGGAGCTTCCCTTGAATTTGACCCTGGCCATCGATACTTCGGGCAGCGTGCAAAAGGATTTGGCTGCTGAGGCGGATGCGGCGCGCCGCTTTGCCCATGCGATCCTGCGCCCTCACGATCGCATGAGCCTGCTCGAGTTTGCCACTCAGGTGCACGAGCTTACGCCTTTTACCGGCAAGTTGAGCCAGATCGATAAGGGACTCGGCCAGTTGCGCGGCGACTGGTCAACGGCGCTCTATGACGCGATTGTTTTGGCCTCAGAACGGTTGGGTAAGAATCCGGAGCGGAAGGTGCTGGTCCTTGTCTCTGACGGCGACGATACTGCTAGCAAGGCCACTTACTCCCAGGCGCTGGAGGCGGCTCTGCGCAACGAGGTCATGATCTATACCATCATCGACGTGCCGATTGAAGCCAGCGCCGGCCGCGATCTGGGCGGAGAGCACGCGCTGATTACGCTGGCCGAAGAGACCGGCGGCAAGAGCTTCTATGCAAGCGCCGGAGGGCTCGCTCAGGCTCTTGCGCAGGTCAGCGACGATCTGCGGACCCAATATTTGCTTGCATACTATCCAAAAGATCAAAAGCGCGGAAGCGCATTCCACAGGGTAAAGGTCACAATCCCCAGGGCTGCGCCGGGTGAATTCAATATCCGCCATAAATCCGGCTACTATTTGGACCCCGCAAAAGGGAACTGATGGCTGTATCGCTATACGGAATATGTAACTTATTCGTAATCAATACGGTAGAGGGGCAACTTAATGCGGCGCTTAAGAGTTAATTCTTCGAAACTTTGAGCTCGGGGCAGTATTTTCCCCGAAAGAATTCAAATTCTTCCTGAGGAAATTTCCCATTCCTCAAGCTATAAAACTGAATATCGCCATTCTGCATCTACAATTGCAGAATGACCTCGCCGCTTTCTACGCGCCGCCGTTCCAAGGCGCCTCCGCCTGGCGAAACCGGGCAGGAGGCTCTCTATCTGCGTTCCCTCAGCGACCGCCAGGTCATCGTCCAAGTCAAACTGCGCGATGGAGAAACGGTGCGCGGCTGGATCGAGTATTTCGACGATATGATGCTGAGGCTGACCCGCGAGGGACTGCCGAATCTCTTTATCTACAAGCATCAGATCCGCAGCATCACTGAGGCCGGACGGAAGCGCGGTCCGCGGCCTGAAGGACCGCGCACGGCAAATGGGAATGGCTCGAATGGTGGCGAGGCGGCCCTTTGAGCGCGGCGTCTGGAGCGGATTTTGTCTGGGTTCCACGGGCCTCCGCGATTGCCGAGGAGGCTGGCGCGAGGCTGCGTGAGTTTTTTTCGCAAGGCGTAAAGACCGAGTACAAGGGCGGCGTGGACCTGGTAACTGTCGCCGATCGGACATCGGAAAAACTGATTCGCGAACGGTTGACTGCGGCTTTTCCCGAGCACGGCATCTACGGCGAAGAGGGCACGCGAGAGGGTCTGGAGAAGGAGTTTCGCTGGTACGTCGATCCTCTGGACGGGACCACCAACTTCGCCCACGGCTTCCCGCAGTATTGCGTCTCGATGGGTCTGGAGCAGCGCCCGACGGGGACTGCGCCCAGCCAGGACGGTACGCTGGTGGCCGCGGTGATCTACGATCCCATGCGGGACGAGCTCTTTACCGCCGAGCGGGGACGGGGCGCGCTACTGAACGGCAAGCCAATGCATGTCTCAAGCACTCCGGAATTAGGTGAGGCGCTGATAGCCACTGGCTTTCCGAGCCGCAAGCGCCACGATAGTCCGAATATTTATTTCTACCAGGAGTTCACGTTGCGCTCGCACGGGGTCCGGCGGGCCGGATCGGCGGCGCTGGACTTGGCTTATACTGCATGCGGGCGCTTTGATGGCTACTGGGAGTTCAAGCTGAATCCCTGGGACACGGCGGCGGGAATTCTGTTAGTGGAAGAGTCCGGTGGGCGCACTTCGGACTTCAGCGGCAACAAATTCAAGCTCGATAGCAAGGAGATTCTGGCTTCAAATGGACTGATCCACGAGGAGCTGCTGAGGTTTTTCAGAGATATGTTTGCCGGGCGCGATCTGGCGCCGATTCCCACGCCCGAGGAGTATGCCGAGCACAGGGCGGCGCGTGCAGCGGAATAAGGTTTATGCGCCTGATTGTTCTGCCGGCTGAGGATGAACGCCCGGCCGATTGGAAAGTTCGCATATGGGGCCGTTGCGCGGGTGATGATTCTCCTGATTCCCGCATAGCAGAACAGCAAAGCGGACGGAACGGTCAGAGTTCGGGGTCGTGTGCTACTATCAGCGTCGAGAAGTTAGTTCCCCCGGGAGATATCAAGAGATGGCATACGTCATTGCAGAACCCTGTATCGGCACGAAGGACACCGCCTGTGTAGACGCCTGTCCTGTCGATTGCATCCACCCCAAGAAAGACGAGGACGGCAACGCGGAAGCCGACCAGCTTTTCATTGACCCAGTCGAATGCATCGACTGTGGCGCCTGCGTTCCCGCCTGCCCTGTCTCGGCAATCTTTGCGCTCGACGACCTGCCGGAGAAGTGGGCCAGCTTTACTGAAAAGAACGCCGCGCACTTCGGCCGCTAAGCTGAATTGAGTCGAATCCATACGCGTCCGCCGAGGCGGACGCGTATGTTTTTGCGCGCCGCAGGGTCGAATGGACGAAGCGAGAGGTGGCGCAATGAATCGCCAGCTATTACTGTGCGCTTGCTTCAGGCAGATTACAGGTTGGAATCTTCGCCGACGGGCGAGAAATCAAGCTTGGGGATCCAGCCCTTTGGGTCGGCGATCGATCCTGCGCCGGGTGTGATAGCAAACCGGCCTTTCTCGATTTCAACAAAGTCCACGCTGTCGCCAGTCTTCAGTCCAAGCTGTTTGCGTACGTGGAAGGGAAGTGTGATGCGGCCGTTGAAGGTGACCATTGCGGAGGGCATTTGGAACCTCTGAATACATTTTAGCCCAGTGTCAATCCCCCATCCTGTGCAAAACCAGCCATGACCGGCGCCCTGACTCGATGCTGGAGGGTCTGGCCATTTTCGTCTAATTCAAGGCAAAATCAATGATTTCAGGCCTTTGGAAGGGAGTTTGTCCTGCCGGCTAACGGCGGCATGCCGGCGGTGCGAAGATAGTAGACGCATGAGCGTACTGACCTCAGAAGCGGTGGTTTTGCGCACCTGGCCGTTGCATGAGGCCGACTTGATCGTGAGTTTTTTCACTCGCGACTACGGTCGGATGAAGGGCGTTGCCAAGTCGGCGCTGAGGAGCCGCAAACGCTTTGGCGGAGCGCTGGAGCCGATGACCGTGGTACGGGCGTGGTTTGCCGAGAAGCCCGGGCAGGAGTTGGTGCGACTGGATCAGTTGGAGATTTTGCGCTCGCCGCTTTCGTCTCCGGTGGATCACGCGCGCATGGCGGTGCTGAGCTTTTTTGCCGAGGTACTGGACGAGGCGCTGCCCGAGCACGATCCACAGGATGCAGTCTTCCGTCTGCTGTTGGCGGTGCTGGAACAGACAACTGTGGAGCAGCCGTGGATGCCGCTGACCTACTTTTCGCTGTGGATGACCCGGCTGATGGGGCTGCTTCCCGACGTCGCTCATTGCACGGCCTGCGGCGAGGCTCTCACGGCCGGAGAAGCCAGCTTTAGCACGCTTGGCGACGGGTTGTTTTGCACCCTCCATCGCGGCGGAAACGCGAGCGGGCTTTCGGCGGACTCCTGGCAACTGGCGCAGAGGATGCTGCACGCGCCAGCCTCAGAGTTTGCCACTGAACAGTGGCCGCGGAGGCGCGGTCAGGATTTGCGCAGGTTTACCGTGCAGTCGCTGGAGCGGCATCTGGAGCGCAAGCTGCGTTCGGCGGAGGCACTGGGACGGCTGGGCGGCTGACGCGAGAATGGAAATCTAATCGGTGCTGGTAAAATTGCCGTAGTCCCGTCGAGAGAGAGTTTACGAGTGCCTCCATCCACAGTTTCATCCTCCGCGGTTGCCTCCGCTAAGAAGCCTACCGCGCTTACCTTTCAAGAACTGTTATTCCGCTTGCAGGGTTTTTGGGCGGAACGCGGCTGCGTGCTGCAGCAACCCTACGACCTTGAAGTTGGCGCTGGAACCATGGCGCCGGAGACAGTTCTCCGCGTGCTGGGGCCTAAGCCCTACAAGGTGGGCTATGCACAGCCCTCGCGGCGGCCTGCGGACGGCCGCTATGGCGAGAATCCCAACCGGCTCTTCAAGCACACTCAGTTTCAGCTCATCCTTAAGCCGCCACCGGTAAACGTGCAGGAGCTTTATCTCGAATCCCTCGAGGCGATGGGGATCGATCTGAGCCAGCACGATTTGAAATTTGAAGAGGACAATTGGGAGTCGCCGACGATTGGCGCTTGGGGCGTGGGCTGGCAGGTAATGCTCGATGGGCTTGAGATTACCCAGTTCACTTACTTTCAGCAGTGTGGCGGACTCGACCTGGACCCGATCTGCGCCGAGCTGACCTATGGGCTGGAACGCATTGCGGCCTTCATGCAGGACGTGGACTCGATCTACGACATTGTTTGGGCTCGCGATCCGGAGACCGGCGAGGCAGTTACGTATGGACAGGTAAGGCTCGAAGAAGAGTTGCAGTTCTCGGTTTATAACTTCGAGTTTGCCGATGTGGACAAGCTGTGGGAGCACTTCAGGCTCTATGAGGCTGAGGCGCAGTCGTTGATCGAACAGGCCAATGCGCTGCTTGCCAACGAGAACGCGACGGTAGTGGAGAAGCGGCGTTTTCCGCTGCTGGCTGCTTACGAGCTGGTGCTCAAGTGTTCGCATCTGTTCAACCTGCTCGACGCGCGTGGAGCGATCAGTGTGACGGAGCGAGTGGGCGTGATTGCGCGCATTCGCACAGTGGCAGTGGGCGTGGCCAAGGCGTATGCGGTGCAGCAGACGATTGAATGAGTCAGCAAGTCGGCGGTGCGTTTTTCTGATCACTGATCTCTGATCTTTGGTCACACAAGGCAGTAAGCAGAAAGAAACTTACGTTATGGCGGATTTTTTGTTGGAGATTGGTCTGGAAGAGGTTCCGGACCGCATGATTGCCGGTGCAGAGCTAGAACTATCCGTGCGCGTCCGGAGTCTCCTGGAACGTGAACGCCTCGCAAGCTTTACTGGCAGCAATGTTTGGGAGAATGGCGCTCGTGTAGAAAATGGCGTCCCTGTCTCTGCGGGGTTAATAGTGGATGGCCAATACGCCATTCGAAGCTACTCTACTCCCCGCCGCCTGGCAGTGCATGTGAAACAGGTAAAACTGAAACAGGACGATTTCAAGGAACAGATCATAGGCCCCTCTTCGAAGGTCGCCTTCAAGGATGGTGTGCCCACTGCCGCAGCCGAAGCCTTCGCGAAGAAGGCGGGCGTAACCGTCGAAGCTCTCCTGAAAATCAGCAACGCAAAAGGCGAATACGTCTGTGCATATGTTGAACGTATTGGTCGTACGGCCGCAGAGATTTTGGCTGCGGAGTTGCCTAAGGAAGTGCTCAGCATCTATTGGGCGAAGAATATGTATTGGCGGGCGGGGAAGCCGGAACGGTTCGTCAGGCCGGTGCGGTGGGTCGTGGCGCTGCTCGATTCTGCTGTTGTTCCGATGGAGATTGCTGGGATTTCGGCGGGGAATGTGAGCCGCGGGCATCGGGTACTGCACGGTGAGAAGCCGGTGGTGATTGACCATCCGAAGAACTACTCCAAAACACTGCGCGCAGCATACGTCGCCGTAGATGTTGCAGAGCGCAGGCAGTCGATTCGCAACGCTCTGGACGCGGCCACGCGTACCGTGGCAGGAGCGCGATGGCGTGAGGGTAAGCCGCCGCTGATTGAGACGGTAGAACACCTCACCGAGTGGCCCACTGTGGTGCTGGGCAACTTTGAGCCCGAGTACCTGGCCCTGCCTGAAGAAGTGTTGGTAACGGTGATGCGCGACCACCAGAAGTACTTTGCCGTGGAAGACGCGAGCGGTAAGCTGGCGCCGCACTTTCTTGCTGTGCTGAATACCGAAGTGAACGACGAGGGACGGGCGATTATCCGGCATGGAAATGCGCGGGTGCTGAAGGCGCGGTTCAAGGATGCGCGATTCTTCTGGGACTTTGACCAGAAGAAGCCGCTGGCGGATCGCGTGGAGGGCCTGAAGAACGTTACTTTCAAAAAGGAGTTGGGGAGCTACTACTGGAAAACCATGGCGAACCTCGCTGTGGCTAAGGAACTTGCACTGACGGTAAAGCAGGCTGGCGTTTCATTTGATGAGTCGGCCCTCTACAAGGCAGTAGAGTTGGCCAAAACCGATCTTACGACTGAGCTGGTGAAGGAGTTCACCGAGTTGCAAGGCAAAATTGGAGGATTGTATGCGCGTGCCCAGAAGTTAGGTGAGTCTGTCGCATCGGCTATTTACTTCCAGTTTAGGCCGTCATATGCGCTGGATACTATTCCGCCTACTATTGAGGGACAATTGCTGGGCTTGGCGGATCGTATTCAGACCATAACTTCAATGTTCGACAAGGGCTTTGAGCCGACAGGATCAAAGGATCCGTTTGCCCTTCGCCGTGCAGCGAGCGCCATCGTGAAAATTCTTGCCGAGTCGGATTTGCCCCTGACCCTGCGCGATGTGCTGCACGCCCCAGGCACAGAATCAGAGCAAGGAATCGGCCCAGATGACAAACTCCAGCCGGACAGTCCGGTTCGGGCATTTCTAAAGGAGCGGCAGCGTTTCGACCTGCAGGATGTGCGCGGGTTTGCTTACGACGTGGTGAATGCTGTGCTGGCTGCCGGGGCTGACGATGTGCGCGATGCGATTGCACGGGCTGAGGCGCTTACTGCGGTGCGCGGGTCAGAGGATTTTGCGGCGATTTCGGCGGCGTTCAAGCGGATCAAGAATATTTTGCGGCAGGCTGAGGAGAAGGGATTTGCGCTTGGGTCGGCGAAGGATGTGAAGCTTTCAGCGGAGGCGCAGCAGCTTGCGGACGCGGCCGCGGCGCTGGCTCCACGGGTGGCTGGGTTGCGCCAGGAGCGGGCTTATGGTGAGGCGCTGGCTTTGATCGCTACGCTGCGGCCGGTAGTGGATTGCTTCTTCGATAAGGTGATGGTGCTCGATCCGGATGCTGCGGTGCGAGGGGCGCATTTGGGGCTGATCGATGGGGTGCTGCGCGGGTTTTCGGGGATTGCCGATTTCAGTGAGATTGTGACGGGATAGAAACTTCTATAGAGATTATGGAGTGTTGTGGTATCCCACCCATTCCGCAAAAAACGCGGAATGGATGGGGCACGGAATATCGGTGTTTACGACACGGATGAATAAAGCTGTGCCCTTGCATAACTTCGACTTACTCATGGGTTCTTAAAATATGCGCCGCGCATTCATTTTCCATCCAGAAATGCGCGGACTGCTGGGTTCATGATGCCGGCTTTGCAGGTGTTCGAGAGATGGCCGCAATCGGAGTCGAGGACCAGGGTCCGTGCGCCGATCAGGGCGGCGAAGTCGAGCGCGGGTTTGGGATTGACCATGTGATCCTGCGCGGCGGCTACTACTAAAACTTTTGCCTTTACGCGCTTGGCGGCATCTTCGATTTTGCCGCCGCGGGCTACGTCGTGGTGGATCATGGCATCCAGTTGGGCTAGCCAGTCGTTGGCGTCGAAGGGGAGCACGCCGGTGGTGAGGTATCCGACATAGTCTGAGAGGAATTTGTCCGGGGGGTGGATGCGGGCGTAGTCGGCTGGAGTGGTCAGGTTCATTTGGTGGATGGCCTGCACGGCGCCGAGCGGCGGCGATTTTGTATAGCGGCCGCCTTGCCAGGCGGGGTCGGACTTGAGCGCGCTTTCCTCGTTGTACCAGAGGAGAAGGTCGTAGCCGGTGAGGCGTGGCGAGCCGACGATGGGAATGGCTACATCCATGAAATCGGGATAATCGACCATCCACTCGAAGGTTTGCATTCCACCCATGGAGATGCCCATGACAGCATGGAGATGGGTGAGGTGAAGGGCTTCAAGGGCCAGACGGTACTCGGCGTTGACCATGTCTTTGATGGTGATGGCGGGGAACTCACGCCCGTGCTGGGTGGTCGAGGTTGAGGGCGATGAGGAGACGCCGTCGCCGAGAGCATCAACGACGATGAGGAAGTATTTGGATGGGTCGACCAGGCTTTCCGCACCGACCGAGGGTGCGATGTTGCTGCTGCGGCCGGAGAACCAGGTGGGGAAGAGAATGGCGTTGGAGTGTTGCGCGTTGAGCTTGCCCCAGGTGCGATAGCCAATGAAGCATCCGGTGATCTGCTTACCGCTGACAAGATTGCAGGTTCCCAGGGCGGCATATTGCTGTTTTCCATCCATGGAAGCTTGTTGCGCTGGGACGGTGATGGCGGCGAGGGAAAGAAGAATGGCGAGAAGGAATCGATGATGGGTTTTCCGCATGGCGAAAAGTATAACTCGGGAGCGGCGAGGTCATCGAAAGACCGGCGCAGCACGTCTACAATCATTAGAGATGGCCGATACGCTTTATCTGAGCTTGTGGTACCCCAACCTGCGCATTGCCGCGCTTGCCGAGAAGCTGACGGCGGTGCTGGGTGCGTTCAAGGCGCATGGAGGAGAGCCGCGGGTTTATGCTTCGACGGTTTGGCCGGTTAGCTGGAGCGAGTCGCCGGTTTTCCAGCGGGTTTATGGCTGGGGCGAACGAGGAGCGGAGCCGCAGTTTGCAGTGGAAGAGGCGCTGGAACTGCTTCACGATGATTTCGCTTATGAGTTTCAAATTGGCTGGAGTTTGTGGGAGCTTGAAACCGGCGGCGAGTTGGATGCGCGCTGGGTGCGGGAGCCTCGGCTGGTGAGAGTGACGGGCTATGGGCCGCTGTTTGACGAAGGGGCTTACGAGCAGGATGGGCACATTCGGGTGGATTTCGGTTCGGATACGCCGTTTCTTGAAGAGGATCTGGAGTTCGATTCGGATGCGGCCCGGCATGTGGCAGAGAATGTGCGCCAATTGGTGGAGCTGACCGCGGCCGTCGAGAAAAGTTCGGGGGCTACCGCGCGGCTTTTGTGGAGCGAGCTGGGAGAAAGCCTTGCGCAGCGATTGGCGGCACGGCTCGGGGTGCGAAACTGAGCGTGCGAATCACCATTGAACGAATGCGGACGCTGGTGCTGGTGGCGGGCGGGCTGCTGGTGGTTGCGTTGGTGGTGTTTCTGGCCGTGGGCAAGTGGAAGAATCCTTTCAACAAACGCGATCTGCCCAAGCGCCTGGGCATTGAAATTCAGCAGGAGTCCAATGGGGTTACGTATACGCAGGCTCACGGCGGTCATACGCTCTTCAAGCTGCACGCGTCAAAGGCGGTGCAGTTGAAGGAGGGCAACCACGTAATGCTGCACGACGTAAAGGTAGAGCTGTATGGCGCCGATGGCAGCCGCGTGGACCGCATCGAGGGGGATGAGTTCGAGTACGACCCGGAGACGTATAAGGCAACGGCCGCCGGGCCGGTGGAGATTACGGTCATGCGGCCTGGAGTGGCGCCTGCGATTGCGCCCAAGGCAACGACGGAGCACCTGGCGAACGGCAAGGTGAAAGGCACCGCGCTGGCCTCGGCTGCCGAGACGGCAGCGCGCGGTGAGATTCACGTGAACACCAGCGGGGTCGTCTTCGACGAGAAGAGCGGAGTGGCTACGACCGACCAGCATGTGGAGTTTTCCTCGATACAGGGGAGCGGCGTCTCGACGGGCGCGACGTATGACTCGCAGCAGGGCCGCCTGGTGCTGCATAGCGCGGTGGAGTTGAAGTCCGAGCACAGCGGAGAGCCGGTGGTGTTGCATGCCGAGCATGCGGAGTTTGAGCGTGGCGATATGCTGTGCAGGATGCACCTGGCCACGGCAGATTACCGCAGGGGACGAGCAACGGCGGTCGACGCGAATATTCTGTTTCGCGACGATGGGTCTGCGGTGCGGCTGGATGCGATGAATGGGTTTACGCTGACGACCGAAAGCGGCGGACACGTTGCCGCTCCCACTGGATCAATGGACTTTAATGAGCACAATCTGCCCCGGCACGCTCACCTTGAGGGCGGGGTGAAGATGGATTCGGTGAGCAAAAATGGGAGCAACAGCAGGCAGGTGCATGGGACTTCGCCTGCTGCGGAACTCGAATTCACGCCAAAGGGCCAGCTGCGCCACGTACACCTGGAGCGGGGCGTGGGGATCAACAGCGAAGATCTGAGTGCGTCCGAGGGCGGGGCAGATCCTGTGCGGATGAGCAGAACGTGGAGCTCGCCGGTTGCTGACGTGTATTTCCGCGATAACGGGAAGGGTCAGGCGGAGCCGGCGACGATTCATGGGGCAGGGGGAGTGGTGGTGACGGGCGAAAGCCAGCACGGCAAGGGAGCGATTGTTCCATCGCGGCTGGCGGCCGATGAGATGACGGGCGAGTTGAGGCCGGGGGCGGTTTTGACTGCAATGACGGGAGTAGGTCATGCCAGCATTGAAGAGATCACGGCAACAGGGACCCGGCAGACCTCGACCGGCGACCGGCTGCAGGCGCATTTTGCTCCTGCCGGCGAGATAAAGAATGGGGCAAAGAGCGGACAGGTCGGCGCGACGCAAGTGCAATCGGCGGTGCTGGATGGGCATGTGGTGCTGACACAGACGCCGGCGGCAAAACCGGGCGGGCAACCGGAGGCGCCGCTTCGGGCTACTGCAGGCCGCGCTGTTTATGAGAGCACGGGAGATTGGTTGCACCTGACGGTGAATCCACGGGTGGTAAACGGCGGCTTCGAACTTACGGCGGATAAGGTGGACGTATCCCACGAATCGGGAGACGCATTTGCGCATGGGAATGTGAAGACAACCTATGTCGATACCGTTACTGCTCAGGGTGGAGAGCTGAGCAAAGGCCCTTCCAGCTTGGGTAGTTTTGGCGGGAAGGGTCCGTCGCACGTGGTTTCAGCCGAGGCGCAGCTGCACCAGGCTAACGGCGAGGCTACCTTCAGGGGGCATGCACGGCTATGGCAGCAGGCAAACTCGGTGACTGCGCCGCTAATTGTTCTGAACCGAATACGGCAGACGATGGTTGCGCGCAGCACGGATGCGGCCGAGCCGGTGAAGGTGGTGCTGTTGAGCAATGGCGGCCCGGAATCGGGTAAGGCGGCGGGGAATGAGCCGGGCCGGGATTCGAGCGGAAAGCAGGCCGCGCCGTCAGTGATTCGGGTGCGCGGGGGCGATCTGAAATATTCTGACGCCGAGCATAAGGCGGTGATGCATGGCGGTGCATTGGGTACCGTGGAGGCCGAAACGGGAACGGCTACCTCCGTATCGAACGAAGTTGAACTGCTGCTGCTGCCCGCGGACAATCATGCCGGAAAAGACGGCGGAGCGGCGCGCGTGGACCGCATGACAGCCCGGGGCGACGTGAAGCTTAACTCCGAAGGACGGCATGGAACCGGGGAACAATTGGTTTATACCGGCGAGACCGGAGAGTACGTGCTGACTGGAACCGCAACCACGCCACCCAGGATGAGCGATCCAGAACGGGGAACCGTGACCGGGGAGGCTTTGATTTTCCATAGCAGCGATGATAGCGTCAGCGTGGAAGGCGGCGGACGCAAAACCACCACAGAGACCACGGCGCCGAAATAAGCAGCGAAAGCGAGCCAGAAGTGGAAATGGAAACACTGATCGCCGAGGGGATCGGCAAGAGCTACAAGGGACGGCCGGTGGTGCGCGGAGTCGACCTGCGGATCAGGCGCGGGGAAGTGGTAGGACTGCTGGGGCCGAACGGCGCCGGCAAGACTACCAGCTTCTATATCATCGTGGGACTGATCGAGCCCAATACCGGACGGGTACTGGTGGACGATACAGAGATCACGCGAGTGCCGATGTATCTGCGCGCGCGCAACTTCGGTATCAGTTACCTGCCGCAGGAGCCTTCGATCTTTCGCAAGCTTACGGTGGAGGAGAACATTCTGGCGGTGCTAGAGGCGCAGCCGCTGGGCAACCGCGAGCGGAGAACGAGAGCCGAGCGGCTGGTGAGTCAGCTTAACCTGGGCCACATCCGCACCACGCTGGGCTATGCGCTTTCAGGCGGAGAACGGCGGCGGGTTGAGATCGCGCGCTCGCTGTGCATTCAGCCTAATTTTATTTTGCTGGACGAGCCTTTTAGCGGCATCGATCCTATCGCGGTGCTGGAGTTGCAGAAGATTATCTTCGATCTGAAGGCCAGCGGGATCGGAGTACTGGTAACCGACCACAACGTGCGCGAGACACTGAGCGTGACTGACCGGGCCTACATCATTGCTGAAGGGCGAATTATTTTTGCTGGAACCCCGCATGAGCTGGGCAATAATGTGGATGTACGGCGGCTTTATCTGGGCGAGGGGTTTTCGTTAAGCTGATGTTAATCGCTGTGGACATGGGTTAGTTCGTAGAGTGCAAAGGACGGAATACGGATTTCAGGATTTGTCAATGTGCCAAACGTGCAAGGCGGCAGAGAATTTCCCGGGGACAGATTCCCGGAATGAATGTTGCCTGATCCGGAACGATTGTCGCGTTATAAAGCAATTTTCTTAGTATCCTTATACCAGCAAGATTAAACTTGCAGTACGTGCACGAGTCCCGAACAGGGAACGAGTCCCCTTTATGCCGCTGCTGCAACCGAATTTGAGCCTCCGAGTCTCGCAACGCCAGGTCCTGACCCCGGGCCTGATGCAGATGGTGAGCGTTCTTGCGCTGAACAAGCTGGAACTGAAAGAGATGATCGATGCCGAGATGGTGGAAAATCCCGTCCTGGAAGAGATTGACGAGACAGTTCCGATGCTGGATCAGGTTGCGGGGCGCGAGGAACGGTTGGAGCGCAGCGTGGAAGAGCCGCCTGCGCCGCCCAAGGACTCCTTTGAAGAGGTTGATTTCGGATCGTACTTCCAGGAATATCTAGATCCCGGCTTCCGCACACAGCCGGAATATGAGGACAGCGAGAAGCCATCGTTTGAGAACTTTCTCTCCCAGCCGACGACTCTTACCGATCATCTGGCGTGGCAGTTGGGAGTTTTGACGATGGAGCCGGAGTCGCGCGAGGCGGCGGAGTTCGTGATAGGCAACCTGGACGAAGACGGCTACCTGGCAGCCAGTGAAGAAGAATTGGCCGCGGCCTTTCTACAGTCTCCTGCAGAGCAATTGCTGGAGAACCATGGGAACGGCCATTTGGCGCCCGAGCTGTTTGAGGCGGAGCTGGCTGAGGCTCTTCGACTGGTTCGGCGCGGAATTGAGCAGGTGCAGCAGCTTGACCCGGCAGGGGTGGGGGCCAGAGACCTGCGCGAGTGCCTCCTCTTGCAAATCGCCGCACAACAGCGAGAGTTTGGCCATTTGTACCAGAAGCGGGAAGCAGGGCCGGAAGAGGACCCGCATCGCAGTTTCCGCGCTGAGGCTGAGCAACGGCTTGAGGAGCGGCGGCGCAGCATGGAAGTGGCGACGCTGATTGTGGACCGTCACCTGCAACTGCTGCAGAAGCGGGACCTGAAAGATCTTGCGCGGGCCGCACAGGTTAGTCCCGCGGAGGCTCAGGCGGGAGTGGATTTCATCCGTACTCTCGATCCGCGGCCGGGACGTCTGTATAACCGCGAACAGACTCGCCTGATCGAGCCCGATGTGGTTTTTATCAAGCGCGGCGGCGAGTGGGTTGTCTCAATGAACGAGGAGAATATGCCGAGCCTGCGCCTGAGCACGCGCTACCGGCGGATGCTGGCGTCGGAGGGCACTGAAAAAGAGGTAAAGGATTATGTGAAGGAGCGCTTTCGTTCCGCGCTGCAACTGATGCGCAACATTGCGCAGAGGAAGAGCACGATTCTGCGGACTTGCGAAGTGATTGTACGCCGACAGCAGGAATTTCTGGAACAAGGCGTAGAAGCTCTCCGGCCGATGATGATCAAGGAAGTGGCCGAGGAGATCGGGGTTCATCCCTCGACGGTGAGCCGCGCGGTTTCAAACAAATATGCGCATACTCCGCAGGGGGTCATCGAATTGCGCTTCTTCTTCTCCGAGGGATCGAACGGGCCGGAGGGTGCGGATACGCCTTTGCTGGTGCTCAAGCGCAAGGTAAAGAAGCTGATCGAGAATGAGGACGCAAGCCACCCGCTAACCGACGACCAGCTTGCCGCGATGCTGGGGGCGCAGGGGATTCAATTGACCCGTCGCACGGTGGCCAAGTATCGCGAAGATATGAATATTCCCTCCACGCACCAGCGGCGGCGGCGGAACGCCTGATGCACGCCGGGTAAGATGAAAGAGTGAGATCCTGGATTGTTGCGGCGGGTAGTCTTTTTTTTCTGATGCATCTGGACGTGGGGTATGCGCAGAATGCGATTCTGACCCCGGTTCACCTTACCACTGAAATGCGCGTGGATCCAGTGGTGATCGATGCGGCGCAACCGGTCTTCGGTTGGAATCTCAAAGCCTCCCCGATTGGCGCGCGCAATCTTCGGCAAAGCGGTTATCGCATTGTGATTGCAAGTTCGGCAGAACTCCTGGCGCGTCATGAGGGAGACGTGTGGGACAGCGGCCGGGTTTCCTCGCCACTCTACTGGCAGCGTGCTTATGCAGGCGCACCGTTGAATTCGCACACTAAATATTTTTGGCAGGTTGAGGTGTGGGAGGGCGGTTCGTCGCCGGGGAGGTGGAGCAGGGCGGCGCATTTTACGACCGGATTGCTCACCGCCGGCGACTGGAGCGCAAAATGGATTGCGGCCGAGCCGGACCGCGGCCCCTCCAGGCAGGCGCTTGAAAACCGTGGAGAGATGCTCTCCGCCCTGCCGCCGCCGTTGCCGGTTTTTCGACGCGACTTCAAGCTGCGGGGGCCGGTGGCCAGCGCGCTGCTCTTTGTCTGCGGCCTGGGGCAATACGAGGTCCGCCTGAACGGGGCCAATATGACCGACACGGTTCTGAATCCAGGCTGGACTGACTACCGCAAGACGATTCCTTACGATACTTACGACGTCAGCCGCCTGCTGCGGCCCGGCACGAATGCATTCGGCGTGCTGCTGGGCAATGGAATGTATAACGTGGAAGGCATGAAGGGGCGCTATACCAAATTTGTCGGGAGTTATGGGCAGCCCAAGCTTCTGCTGCAGTTGGAAGTGAGTTATGCGGACGGCAGTTCGGAGCGACTAATCTCGGATAACTCATGGACTACACACGCCGGGCCAGTCACTTACTCATCCACTTATGGAGGCGAAGACTTTGCGGCTGGTGCGCTTGCCGAGGATTGGGACCAGCCGGGCTTTCGGGAGCGAGGCTGGCAACAGGCGCTCGAAGTGAATAGTCCTGGAGGAAAGCTGGTTGCCGGTGAGTCTGCGCCGCTGATCGTTGCTGAGAGTTATAAGCCCGTGCGCGTTACGCATCCCAGTCCCGGCGTAACTGTATATGACCTGGGCAAAAACATGAGCGGCTGGCCGGCAATCACTGTTCGAGGGCCGGCGGGATCGACGGTGCGATTGCGGCCCGGCGAGTTGCTGGCGGCAGATGGCACGGTGACGCAGCACAGCGCAAATGCATCGGAGAAGGCTGCCGTGCTTTTCAACTACACTTTGCGTGGCAGCGAGGGCGCGGAGAGCTGGCGGCCACGATTTGCTTACACTAGCTTTCGCTACGTTGAAGTCACCGCGCAGTCGGCCAGGCCTCAAGGAAACCCGCCGCAGATTCTTTCACTCACAGGTGAGTTTGTTCATGCCCGCGCGCCTCAAGTGGGACAGTTTTCCAGTTCCGATTCATTGTTTGACGGTATTCACACGCTCATCGACCGCGCGGTTCTCAGCAACCTGGCCAGCGTGATCACGGATTGCCCTTCGCGCGAAAAGCTTGGCTGGCTGGAACAGACTTACCTGAATGCGTCGACTATTTTGCTCAACTACGGCGTGAGCGGCATTTACGAAAAAATGAGCCGCGACATGAGCGATGCGCAACTGGCAAATGGATTGGTGCCTGCCATTGCGCCTGAGTACGTTGCCTTTGTGAACGAGGCAGGCGAGAATACCGCATTTCGCGATTCGCCGGAGTGGGGCAGCGCCGTGGTGCTCAGTCCGTGGGCTCTCTATCAACTGACCGGGGATGAGCGTCCGTTGCGCGAAAGTTATGAGTCCATGCGACGTTATGTGGACTATCTTGGAAGCCGCGCGGAGGGCGATTTGCTGGACTACGGACTGGGAGACTGGTACGACATAGGACCTGGTCCTCCAGGGCCTTCCCAACTTACCGGCAAGTTAGTCACCGCTACCGGAACTTACTATGCGGACCTTGAGGTTTTGGGACGGATCGCGAAGCTACTCGGCCACGCGCAGGAGGCCGCAGACTATGCGAGCAAGGCAGCCCAGGTAAAGGATGCATTCAACGCCAGGCTCTTCAATTACGAGACAAATGAATACGACCGTGGCAGCCAGACCGCGAATGCGCTGCCGCTGGCGCTGGGCATGGCGCCCGCCGGTCACGGACAGGCTGTTTTGGATCATCTGGTAGCCGATATTCACGCTCACGACGATCATGTGACCGCTGGTGATATTGGATTCCACTACGTGGTGCGAGCGCTAACCGATTACGGCCGCTCCGATGCGCTGGCTGCAATGCTCTCACGCACCGATTCACCCAGCTATGGCTATCAACTGGCGCGCGGGGCAACCACTTTGACCGAGGCCTGGGACACAAATCCCGACAGTTCCCAAAATCACTTTATGCTGGGCCACGGCGAGGAGTGGTTTTATCGCGGATTGGCCGGGCTGACTTTCGATCTGTCGCGCGGGCCCGAAGATGCAATTACGCTGGCTCCGTCTCTGCTGCCCGGAGTGGGCTCGGCGTCCGCGTCGTACCTTTCGCCGATGGGACTGGTGCGCATAAGCTGGCTGCGGACGGGCAAAGGGGCCCTGGTTGAGGCGAGCGTGCCACCCGGAGCCGAGGCGGTTCTTCGCCTGCCCGAAGGGACGCGCTGGCTTGAGAGCGGAAAGAGACCTGGCAATGTTTCCGGCTTGATCGAGATGAAGCAAGGCTCGTATGGGCTTGTTCTAAGGCTGGGCTCAGGCAATTATCGCTTTTCCACTACTCTTCTGCAGATGCCGGCGGCGGCAGTAAAATGAAGCACAACAGGGAGCATGAACGCACTCAAGGAGTTTTTTGGCATGCCGCTTTCTTCAATTCCCCAGGCCCATCTCGGCGGCGCATTCCGTATTTGAAGTTATCGGGAAGGGAATTTGAGACTCCATTTTCCGATTGACTTTGAGCAAGTTGGCTCACAGCATATACTGACCTTCTCTACCTCGTGTCTGAGATTCGGCTTGACGAGCGGGTATCCAAGGCAGAGTGGACGGCAGTGCTCATTTCAATGAAGTTGAAGAGCGAATGATGAAACCAGGTCTCTCCAGCCGAAAAGCTGCATGGGGGGAACGAGGATTGGAGGCTGATCATGGAAGTGGAGTTTACCGCCAGGCAAGGAAAGATCTCCAAAGCGTTGCGCACACAGGCCGAGGAGGGATTGGAAGGCATAACTCGGATGCTGGGCAAGAGCATTCGCGTCAGCTTCACGACCGGCTCGCAGAGGCATGTGCAGATCGTGGAATTGACCGTGCAGGCGAGGCACCAGACAATCGTTTCTACGGGCAAGGCCGTTACCCTGGATGCGGCGCTTCGGCAGGCGATCGATCACGCTGAGAATCAGGCGCGGCGGTACCGGGACCGGCGCTTGGAAGGCAAGCGCCTACCCAAAGAAGAGAAGGAACTCACCGCACCCCCGGTGGCCAGACCCAAGGTCCGGGCGGCCCAGACGGATGCCGCGGCAGGGGAGAGCAAACCTGCGCGTGGGAAGGCCCGCGCTTCGATCGCCGTACACTCGTATCCCAGCCGCGCGACGGTGGTGGAGCCGCACATTCTCAAGAGCGGCGAAGCCATTGCTCTGAGAGCGATGACCATTGAGGAGGCGGTGAAGGAAGCGGAGTTTCGCGACCGCGACCTGCTGATCTTCCATAACTCCGCGGGCGATATGTTTGTGCTTCATCGCCGCCGCGATGGGCAGATGGAACTGGTGGAGATACCCTAACGCGATCGCGGAATTTCCGTGCTCATCACAAATCATGGGAGTTAGCATGCAGGTGGGAGCCATTGAGAACCGACGTGACACGCGGTAACCGGTTTAGGGGATAGAGACCGGACTGCACTCGGCATACGATTTTGAAGTGGCCGCATCCAGTGAAGAGACCGGACAAGGGCCAGAGGGAAATTGTGCAGAGACTGCGGCGGCCGAACTTCCCTGGGAGACTATGAACGTGAATCTTCCGGAAAACTCGGACTCCGCACAGCAGCGGGAGATACTTGACGGGCTGCCGGTGCTGGTTTTTCTGGAGCGTGACGGCAGAGTTGTATTTGCCAATCTTCAGGCGCGCCAAATGCTTGGCCTTACCGATGTAGAGTGGGTTGCGCGGCCGGTGGTGGACGTGCTGTGGGGCCTGGTTCCGATTCCGAACGAGCCGCAGATTCTGCCCCTGGAGAGCAAGCCAGGCAACCCGTTCCGCGCCACGCTGCCGGGTAGAAATGGCCGTCTGGTGCCGGTCGAAGGCATTTATAACATTCTTAATGCGGAGTTACGCGAGGCTGTCATAGTCGCCCATCCCAGCGGGCGGGAGCGGGCACCGAAGTCGCGGCTGATGGAGGATGTGCTGGCCAGCATCCCCGAGGCCGTGGTGATCGTGCATGACAACCACGTGCTCTATACCAACCCGGCATTTACGCGCATGTTCGGTTACTCAGTCGAAGAGGCCAGCGGCGCCTGCCTGCCGGAGCTGATTGTGCCGGATACGCGGCGCCATGAACAGGAGATGCTGGAACTGGCGCTCAATCAGCATGGACGCGCAACCATCGAGACGGTGCGTGTGAATAAGAATGGCGTGCTGCTGGACGTGGTTTTGCAGGCGGCGCCGCTGGTGGTGGACGAATCAAAAATCGGCTACGTACTAACTTTCCGCGACATTGGAGAACGCAAGCAGACTGAGGCGAAGCTGCAGCACGATGCCTTGCACGACATGCTGACGGGGTTGCCGAATCGCGCGCTATTTCTGGATCGGCTGACCCTGGCGCTCTCACGGCGATCGCGGCGGAGGGATCAAAGCTGCGGCGTGCTTTTTTTTGATATGGACCGCTTCAAGGAGATCAACGACACGCGGGGACATGCGGCGGGCGATGTTTTGCTGGTTTCGATTGCTGATCGATTGCGCGCGGCGCTGCGTCCGCAGGACTCGGCTTGCCGGCTGGGCGGCGACGAATTTGCCGTTCTGGTGGATAACATTCTGGAAGCCAGTGATCTGAACGTGGTAGCCAGCCGCATTCTGCGCGAGATGGAGCGGCCGTTTGAAATCTTCGGCCAACTCGTCCAGGTAAGCGCCAGCATCGGCATGGCGCTGGCCGGGCCGGACCACACCACCCCCGAGATGTTGATCCGGGACGCGGACTTCGCTATGTACCGCGCCAAGCAGGAGGGCGGCGGGCGGATGGAGATCTTCGACAAGCGACTGGAAGTGAACGTCACCAGTCACAAAGAGCGGGAGCAGGAACTACGCCAGGTGCTCGATAACCGGCAGTTCGAGGTCTGGTACCAGCCCATCTACCGTTTGGCGAACGGCAAGCTGGAGGGGTTCGAGTCGGTGCTGCGCTGGCGGCGGCTTGACGGCACGGCCGACAATTTCTTCGATCTGCTGCGCGTGGCGGAAAACACCGGGCTCTCCATTACTCTCGGCCGGGAGACGGTCGATACCGTATGCAGGCAGTTGCGGGCCTGGAGCGATGAGTTGCCGCAGGAAGAGCTGTTGGTGAGCATCAATCTGACTCACCGGCAGTTTTATCATCCTGATTTAATTTTGCTGCTGAAAAGGGCGCTGGAAACGAACGCGGTGGATGCATCGCGCCTTTTATTTGAGATTGCGGAGACTACACTGAACGAGAATCCAGATGCGGCGGTAGCCATTCTGCAACGCATGGTGGACTGCAACGTGCGCCTTGCGGTGGGCAATTTTGGCTCCAGCTTTGCGCCTCTCACTCACTTGGTGCGGATGCCCATCGACGTGGTGAAGCTGGCTCCGCAGCTGACCGCGGCGGCGGTCTTTGCAGGGCGCCAGCAGGCGGTGCTGGAGTCGCTGATTCACCTGGGCCACACGCTGGGCATGCAGGTGGTTGCGCAAGGAATCGAGACTGCGGCACAACTGGATGCGCTATGCCGCATGGGTTGCGAATTAGGCCAGGGACCGCTGCTCGCGTATGCGCTGGAACCGGACCGAGCGACGAAGCTTATCGTGCAGGGTAGCGGCCGACCGCTTCCGGTGGCTGAATCGGGTCCCGCGGTGTAGGATGGGCGCATGACGACCTCGAAGCCGTCGCCCCGAAAAACCCAGGCGCGAGCGGTTGCCAAAGGCGCTAAGCACGGCGCAAGGCAGGGGCACGCCTCCAAACCGAAACAAGCGAAACCGGACAAGGAACTGGTGATTGTGACTGGAATCTCCGGTGCCGGGAAGGCTTCTGCGCTCAAGGACTTTGAAGACCTGGGTTATCATGCCGTGGACAATCTGCCTCTGGAACTGCTGCCGGATTTTGCCGGCTTGGTGCGGAGGTCCAACGAGATTGAACGCGCCGTGATCGTGGTGGATGTTCGCGAAGGGCAGACTCTGGACCAGCTTCCGGATATTCTCAAGTGGGTAAAAAAACTGTTGCCGACGCAGGTGATTTTTCTGGACGCGCAGGACGCGGTGCTAGTGCGGCGGTACTCTGAGACCCGACGGCCGCATCCGCTGCGCCGGTCAGAGACGGTGTGGCGTTCCATTGCAGAGGAGCGGCAACTGCTGGACCCGGTTCGCAACCTGGCGGATACGCTGATCGACACTTCGAACTTCAACGTGCACGAATTGCGTGCCCATATACAGTCACGGTTTGGGCAGCAGGACCAGAGCAAGCAACTGCTGGTCACATGCCTCAGCTTTGGCTTTAAAAATGGCGTGCCACTGGATGCGGATATGGTCTTCGATGTGCGCTTCCTTCCCAATCCGCATTTTGTGCCGGAGTTTCGCAAGCTCACTGGCCGGGACAGTAAAGTGGCGGCCTACGTGCGCGGGTTTCCGCAGAGCAAAGAGTTTCTGGAACGCGTTACGGAACTGATGCTTTACTTGCTTCCGCATTATGTGCAGGAAGGAAAGAGCTACCTGACAGTGGCCTTCGGATGCACCGGCGGGCAGCATCGCAGCGTGATGATGGCCGAGGAGATGTGCAAGCGGCTGAAGAAGGCCGGTTACCAGGCGAAGGCTGTGCACCGGGATATTCCGCGGTGATTATTCTTTGAGCGAGCTAGCTTAGCATCAAATAGAGTAAGCAAGGAAAGATATGAAACGGCGAGAACTAATAAGTGGTTCGTTGGCAGCGGCGTTATCGGCGTCGCTCAAAGTGAAAGCAGCGGGTTTGCTTCCGGCATTTACATCTGGCGTCGAAAATCGGCGCTTGCGCATTGTGGGGATTGGAACTCCTCTTCCAGTTGCGGATAACAGCGGCGATACATGGGTTGCGGCGTGGGCCGACGACGATAACCTCTACTCGCCCTCGAACGATACGGGAGGGTTTCATCAACAAGCCAACTCGAATATCAGTTTCAATCGCATCGATGGAAGCGATCCGTTGCGCCTGGGCGGCGTAACGGTGAACAGCATGACGGAATATGGCAAGGGCGGCGAAAAAAAGGCGGACGGATGCACGTGGAAATCGAGCGGCTGCACATTCATCGACGGCGTTTTGTATTGGGTTGTTGCCCGGCATGAGTATGGAGAAACCAGCGGAGACCCTTACCGGAGACAGCCGGCACACAATGCAAGCATCATCAAGAGCACCGACTACGGGAAAACGTGGACGCGTCCGGCGGAGGTGAATTATCAGGCCCCGATGTTTCCGGGGAGGCGTTTTGCCACGCCTTACTTTATTGAATTCGGGCGTGAAGGATCGAGTAAAGCAAACGTCGGCGACTACATTTATGCCCTTTCAAACAATGGTTTTTGGGATTGCGGCGACGACATGGTTCTGGGCCGTGTGGAACGATCCAAAATCGGCCTGCTGAATGGCTCTGACTGGCAGTACTTCACCGGCGGAAACGGCGCACTGAAAATCTTCTGGTCGAAAAATATGAGCGATGCCAAGCCGGTGCTTGAAGGAGAACGCAAATTTGGCATGGGTGGCGCTGTTTATTTGAGCTCTCACCAGCGGTATTTCATGATCGGCTGGTATTATCCTGCCGGCGGCGGGAAGATGGTTGGGGCGAAGACGCATACGGTTTGGGATTTCTATGAGTCGCCGCAGCCCTGGGGTCCATGGACCCGCATCCTCTCCTATGATTCTCAGCCTTCGGGCTACTATTCACCGCAGGTGTGCCCCAAGTTTCAAACTGCCGACAAAGTTTTTGTGTTCACTGCTGGAGATTGGGACAGCCCACCGGACTACCGATTGACGGTAGTACCGCTTGAAATCGGGAGTTAGATCTAAAACGAACGTCGATTATGTACTTGAAAAGGAAAATACACATGAAAATGAAGCTCTGGATTATAGCTATTCTAGCCTGCGGGATTTTCACCATCGCCGCATCAGGACAACAGCAGGCTAACCCCGCTCCCAAGCCCGCCAATAGCGGGCCGTCCCTGGCGGTAACGATGCAGCTCGTCCAGGAAAAGCTAAACGAACAAGGCAAGATGAGTTGGACTACGCATTATCATGACAGCGCCGATAATACGGATTGGATCTATCAATTCGTTTTCGAAGCCAACAAAGTGGTTGCCGATGCGGCGGCCTGCACTATTGCCTATCACTACACGATCATCCGGGATGGCAAACAAATCTCCGATAGCGACGCTACATTCAACCTTCACGATGTGCAGGACCTGACGCTGATCACGGGCGATGAGCGCCAGAACAAGAATGATGTGGCCGCAGGGCACCCAACCTGGAACGCGAAGGTTGATCCGCCTGTTTTCGACTTGATTGTGAAAGCGAAGGAGAATGCGGAGTTCTACTTCTTCTTTTTCGATGGGGATGTGGCCAACCGTGCTACGAAAGCCTTGGGGCACGCGGTGGAATTGTGCGGCGGCAGCAGAGGGTCGTTCTAGGCATTGTCTCCGGAGAAAATAATGCCGTTGCGCCGTCCCTACGGGACTCCGTAATAAATTCGCGGATTCTGCTTTCCCCACTATTCTCCGCAGGTGTGCCCGAAGTTCCAAACTGCCGGCAAAGTTTTTGTGTTCACTGCTGGAAATTGGGATAGCCCGCCGGATTACCGTTTGACGGTGGTGCCCCTTGAATTAGGGAGTTAAAGTTCACAAGGCGATATTCGGTGAATACTGGAAAGGATCGAAGCATGAAGATGAAGTTTTGGATCACAGCCATTCTTGCCTGCGGGATTTTCACCGTTGGCGCATCAGGACAACGTCACGCCGACCCTGCTCCCAATCCCGCCGGGAGCGGGCCGTCCCTGGCGGAAACGATGCAGCTCCTCCAGGAAAAGTTAAACGAACAAGGCAAGATGAGCTGGACCACGCATTATCATGACAGCGCCGATAATACGAATTGGATCTACGATTACATTTTCGAGGTGAGCAAAGTCGTTGCCGATGCCTCGGCCTGCACCATCGCCTATCACTACAAGATCACAATTGACGGCGTTCAAAAGTTCGACCGCGATGCCTCGCTTGACATGCGCGATGTGCAGGACATAACGCAGACCACGGGCGACGAGCACCAGGATAAAAACGATGTGGCCGCCGGACGCCCAACATGGAGCGCGAAGGCCGATCCGCCCCACTTCATCCTTATCGTGCAAGGGAAGGGGAATCTGAAGTTCTATTTCTACTTTTTCAATGAAGACACGGCTAACCGCGTGACGAAAGCCATGGGGCACGCGGTGGAGTTATGCGGCGGAAGTAGGGGGTCGTTTTAGGTTGACGTGTATATTACGAGGCAGAATGAGAGCGGCCGCGAATCAAATTCGCGGCCGTTTTGCGTTGAGGGCGATTAGTACTTGACGATGGCGGTGAAGGAGTCGGGTTTGAGACTGGCTCCGCCGACCAGTGCGCCGTCGATCTCTTCCTGGCCGAGGAGGGTTGTGGCGTTGTCGGGCTTGACACTGCCGCCGTAGAGAATGCGGATGGCCGCTGCAACGGCCGGACCCAGCAGCCTGGCCACTTCAGCGCGGATGATCTTGTGCGCGTCGACGGCGATCTCGGGCGTTGCGGTTTTGCCGGTGCCGATGGCCCAGACGGGTTCGTAGGCAATCACGATGGGTGCGGCGGCCTCGGCGGTGATGCCGGCAAAGGCTCCGGCGATCTGGGTCTTGAGCACGTGGGCGGTTTTGCCGGCTTCGCGTTCGGCCAGAACTTCGCCTACGCAGACTATGGGAACGACGCCGTGTTTGAGCGCAGTGTGCAGCTTCTTGTTGACGATCTCGTCGGTTTCAGCAAAGTACTGGCGGCGCTCGGAGTGGCCGATGAGGGTGTGTGTTCCACCCACGGCCAGAAGTTGGAGGACCGAGGTTTCGCCGGTGTAGGCGCCTTCCTCGGCAAAGTGGATGTTCTGCGCGCCAACCAGTACGTTCGAACCCTTGGCGGCTGGAATTACGGTTGGCAACAGGACGGGCGAGGGAAAGAGGGCGATCTCGTCGCGGGTGTGGCCGGCAACGAGGGGTAAGAAGGCATCGACAAAGGCCTTGGCTTCAGCAGGGGTTTTGTACATCTTCCAATTGGCGGCGATCAGCTTCTTGCGTGACATTTGTATGGGATCCTCAAGATGATTTTATCGGACCGATCTTGGCCGACGGGGTGATCTTGAACACAGCGGCGGCGATGATCCTCGAGCGGTTCTCAAGACTCGACGTGCTCCTGTTGAGGGTGTGGTGCGGTACCAGCCTTGCCGGCGACTCCTTACCCCCACCCCCCACCCGGTACTTTGTGGGAAATTCCCTGCTTTCAAAGAGATGGAGCCAGGGTTCTACTGTAACTTCTTTGTTTTAACGAAGTTAATTCAAAAATTCCAGAGAACAAAGGAGTTACGGGGCTTTTCTTGTAAATTCGCCCCATTCGGGTGATGCCGACGGTCGACTTCTCGGGTCTGAGGGGCACTCAGTCCGGAAGTGCGTGAACGCTCATGAACCCATTCTGCATCTGAAGATCGAAATCTTCTGCAAAGTGACGTGGAGATTCTAGTTGGGTGGGGCTAGATTTGCGGGCCGGATACGCGGATGGCGGATAAATCGGAAGGTATTTCGCCGCTCAGGAAGGCCTCTCGGTGCTCGGTGTCGCCCAGATCCATTACGAAGTGATACCAGGTTTCATCCTGCAGAATGCCCATGTTCCATGGGCCCGAGACCGAGTCAGAGAATTGCCAGACGATGTGGTAGCCGTCCTCATTGGTGAATCCTTCGAGATCGGCCTGGATGATGGAATCGCCGCGCTCCCATATTTTTGAGCGCAACGCATGGAGAACGCTGCTGCCTTCTTCGGTCGAGTCTCCTTGCAGGTGCTGGAACGCGTAGATGGTTTTGACCTCACCAAGATATTCGGTCAGCCATGCGACGCCACTTTCCGGCTGGCAATCCTGGATATCCTCGATGAAATCGGCGATATCGTCCTGACCGAGCGAACCATCGAAGACCGGAAGGCGTTCGATTACCGCGACCTCCATTTCGTCGATCCCGGAGAGGAGCAGACTTTGCCATTCTTCCTCTGTTCCTTCTTCGAGGGTCAGTTTGAAGTCAGGGTGCTCGTCGCTAATGAACTGCGCGAGTTCATCGAAGGGAGGAAAGTCTTCGTCTTTTGAAAGGACCCTGGTGTAATGGGACACTTACATTCTCCTTCGGGAGTTCTTGTATTGTGATCAGAGCAAAAAACGTGGGGCTGTCGAGAGGGTGAGTGATACAACTGCAAAAGCAAACGCAGGTCCTTCGACTTCGCTGCGCTTCGCTCAGGATGACAGTTTTGTTTGGGTGTTGGATTTCGGACTAGGGGTCTGCGGTTATCCCACCCTAGCCGCAAAAACAAAAACGCGGCGAGGGTGGGGCACCCGGATGATCTTTGACTACTGTTCTCTGCGTTACTTGTCCGTCAGCGCTTCTACGCCGGGAAGCTTTTTGCCTTCCAGGAACTCGAGGCTGGCGCCGCCGCCGGTGCTGATGTGGGTGATCTGATCGGCGAGGCCGGTCTTGTTGATGGCGGAGACTGAGTCGCCGCCGCCGATGATGGAGATGGCCGATTTGTTGGCGGCTACGGCTTTGGCGATGGCGTTGGTTCCCACGGCAAATTTGGGGAACTCGAAGACGCCGGCGGGGCCGTTCCAGACGATGGTTTTGGCCTTCGCCACCACGGCTTCAATGGCGGCGATGGATTTGGGGCCGATGTCCAGGCCCTGCCAGTCGGCAGGGAAGTTGACGGTCGAGTCCCAGAGCTGGGTTTTGGCGTCCTCAGAGAAGCTGTCGGCGAGGACGTTGTCGATGGGAAGAAGAAGCTGGACGCCTTTGGCTTTGGCCTTGTCGAGAGCGGCTTTGGCCATATCGATCTTGTCCTCTTCAACGAGGGACTTGCCGGTGGTGACGCCGAGAGCGCGGTCGAAGGTGTAGGCCATGCCGCCGACGACGACCAGCGTATCGACTTTGTCGAGGAGGTTGCTGATGACGTCGATTTTGCCGGAGATTTTGGAGCCGCCGATGATGGCGACGAAGGGCTTTTCAGGCGATTCGAGGGCCTTGCCGAGGTAGGTGATCTCCTTCTCCATCAGCAGGCCTGCGACGGCGGGCTTGAGGAAATGGGTGATGCCTTCCGTGGAAGCGTGGGCGCGATGGGCGGAGCCGAAGGCGTCGTTGACGTAGACGTCGGCCAGCGAGGCGAGGGCCTTGGAGAAGGCCGGATCGTTGGCTTCTTCTTCGGGGTGGTAACGCAGGTTTTCAAGCAGCAGTACCTGGCCGGACTCGAGCTTGCTGGAAAGGTCGGAGGCGACTTCGCCGATGCAGTCAGGGGCGAAGGCTACGTTGACCTTTGTGCCGAGGGCTTTGTCGAGCAGCTCGCGAAGACGGTCAGCTACCGGGCGGAGCGAGTACTTGGGATTCGGTTTGCCCTTGGGACGGCCGAGATGCGAGGCCAGGATGACCTTGGCCTTGTGCTGGAGGGCGTAGACGATGGTGGGCAGCGTGGCCACGATGCGGGTGTCGTCGGTGATGGTCGAGCCGTCTTCAGTGAGCGGCACGTTGAAATCGACGCGGATGAAGACCCGCTTGTTGGCCAGATCGATGTCGCGAATGGAGAGCTTGGGCATGGGAGTTCCTTAAGAGGGGTCAGGGTTCAGGGGTCATGGTTCAGGGCTGGAGAATCGGAGGTCAGGGATCAGAGTTTTGGAGATCGGAAAAACTGATCCCTGAACCCTGACCCTTGATCCCTGTGTTTTACAGGCCTTTTTTGGCCAGGAAGCCGATCAGGTCGACTACGCGGCTGGAGTAGCCCCACTCGTTGTCGTACCAACTGAGCACCTTGACGCTGTTTCCGACTACCTTGGTCAGCGGGGTGTCGACGATGGAGGAGAGCGGGTTGCCCTTGAAGTCAGAGCTGACCAGCAGGTTTGCATCGACGCCCAGAATGCCCTTGAGCTCGCCTTCGGCTGCTTTCTTGAAGGCGGCGTTGAGCGCTTCGGCGGTGACGGGCTTCTCAGAGATGAAGGTCAGGTCAACGATGGAGACGTTGGGTGTGGGGACGCGGATTGCGAAGCCGTCCAGCTTGCCCGAACTCTCGGGGATGACCAGCTTGAGGGCCTTGGCGGCGCCGGTGGAGGTGGGAATCATGCTGAGAGCAGCGGCGCGTGCGCGGCGCAGGTCCTTGTGCGGCGTGTCGAGAATGACCTGGTCGTTGGTGTAGCTATGGATGGTAGTCATGATGCCGCTGACGATGCCGCATGTTTCGAGGATGACCTTGACGACGGGCGCCAGGCAGTTGGTGGTGCAGCTGGCGTTGGAGATGATGTTGTGCTTGGCCGCTTCGTACTTGTCCTGGTTGACGCCGAGGACGATGGTCAGATCCTCGTTCTTGGCGGGAGCCGAGATGATGACCTTCTTGACGGTAGCGCCGAGGTGAGCATTCGCCTTTTCCGCGTCCGTAAAGAAGCCGGTGGACTCGACCACAACCTGCGCGCCTACGGAAGCCCAATCCAGCTTGGCAGGATCGCGTTCGGAGAAGACTTTGATCTTCTTGCCGTCGATGGAGATGAAGCCATCGCCGGAGGTGACTTCGTTCTTGAGGTTGCCGAGGATCGAGTCGTACTTGAGCAGGTGAGCCAGCGTTGCCGGGCTGGTGAGGTCATTGACGGCAACAAAATCGATTTCCTTGTTTCCGAGTGCGGCGCGCAAAACGTTGCGGCCAATGCGGCCGAAGCCGTTGATGCCAACCTTAACTGCCATGTGTGATTTTTCTCCTTGGTTGTGGGTAAGCCCGTGGTTTTTGAGTTTGGGTGCTTTGGCGCCTTATAGGGGAGCAGAAAGCCATTCTACCAAACTCTTGATCGTAACACTTCGGGGGACAGGGCGAGATTGACACAGGATCGCCGCCGCATTCTTCGCGGAACCCCTTCCCGAATAGTGTGCCTTTTCTGGTACGGGACAGGATGTGACGGAGTGCACAGCATTGATGGTGCCTTGGGTAATGTGGTATTCCCGTATCAGTAGGTACTAATCGAAGGCGGCATGAGAAGACGTTCAAGACACACCCCGAATACATCGGAATCGACCGGCAAGATTGGCCAGGAACTTCCATCGAATCAACCAGCTCCGCTGGTTCCGTTCTACTCCGACGAGGCTCCGGCACAGCATCAGCCCCGAGTTCAGAGGACCCAGGAAACACGACCCGCGGCGGCGCACCGGCCTGCGGCTCAGGCTCGGCCTGCGAAGCAGGAATGGAGCGAGCCGGCTGAATCCGGGCGATTTGAGCTGGAGACGCAGCCGGAGCTGTCTCAAGGGCCTCCACCGGAGCCCGAGGCGGCGGAGCGTTCGACGCAGGAGCCAAAGGGGCATGTAGTGCTGGCGATCGGGTTGCCGGGATCGGGCAAGACGACCTGGTTCAGGCGGCGGGGGGTTACTCCGCTTTCGAGCGACCTGCTGCGGAATATTCTTTTTGACGACGTGGAGGAACAGCGCTACCAGGGGCTGGTCTTCTCGACGCTGCGGTCGCTGCTGCGGGCGCGACTGATTGCGCGGATGCCGTTGAACTATGTGGATGCGACGAATCTCTCCATTCACGAGCGGCGACAGTGGATCAAGATGGCGAAAAGCTTTGGGTACGAAGTGCAGGCGGTTTTCTTTGATGTGCCGCTGGAGGTTTGCCTGGAGCGTAACAGCAAGCGGGATCGATCGGTGAGCGCGGACGTGATGAGGAAAATGTCAGAGAAGCTGAAGCCGCCGGTTTTTGAAGAGGGGTTTGCGAAGATTACGGTGGTGCGGGTTAAGAACGCTGGGTAAAGGACAACTTTCCTAAAGGAAAGCAGTGCGCGATTGGGTATGATGATCGTGCATGGAAAAGTCACTCGACATTAAGCTGGCCGCGCTGAAAAGAGATCCCGGCAGCCGGGTTTTTATCCTGGCGGATGCCAAGGATGCAGATATGGCCTTTGGGATATCTGCGCCGGGGCGGAATCTCGATGGAAGCATTCGATCGCTGGCTGATTATCGCGATCAGATGCGGGAGATTGTCTCCCAGGGGTTGGTTGACATCATGCTGATGTCGGCCAGTACTTCAGAAATTCTGACAATTCAGGAACGCATCTTCGACTCCTCGGGTTTAACTCCGGCGGTGCGCGCGAACGATACGACGGATGTGCACATTGTTCGCGGGGGATGCTATCCGCTGGCCTATTCGCAACCCTTTGCCACGGCTACGTTGGATCATATTCAGGCGGGCAAGAGCCCTTGTACTGATGAAGAGCGGCGGATGGGTGCGCAGCTGGGGCTCTATTCGGTTACGTTCAACAACGATCCGAAACGCGACCTGAGGGTGATGGAGGCATACAAGGCCTTCCGTCTGGAAGCGGAGATCAAGCATTTCAGCCATTTTCTTGAGGTATTTCATCCCAATGTGCCGGCTGAGGTTCACGGTCTTGCGGCCGAGGAGATTCCTCACTTCGTCAACGATCATATTGCGCGGCTGCTGGCGGGGGTGACTTCGGCGGGAAGGCCGCGGTTTCTGAAGATTCCCTATGCTGGGCCTGAGGCGCTGGAAGAGTTGTGCGGGTACGATTCTTCGCTGGTGGTGGGGGTATTGGGAGGATCGGCGGGGACGACGCACGATGCGTTTGAGCTGGTGTATGAGGCTAAGCGTTACGGCGCGCGGGTCGCGCTGTTTGGCAGAAAGATCAAAGCGGCTGAGCATCAGCTTTCGTTTGTGAAGTTTTTGCGTTTGGTGGCGGATGACGAGATGCTGCCGGCGGAGGCGGTGAAGGCTTATCACGGGGCTTTGCAGGATTTGGGAATTGCGCCGCGTCTTAGTTTGGTGAAGGATATGGAATTGAGTTCTACCTCCTCGAATTACGGGAGCAGTTAGGGATTCAATGAAAAAATTATATGACGTAGTGGGAGCGGGGATCGCGGCGGTCGACGATCTGATTTACGTTTCGGAGTATCCGCAAGTTGATTGCAAGATTCCGGTTCACGGCAGCGCTCGTCATGGCGGTGGGCCGGCCTGCACGGCGATGGCCGCGGTTGGGTCGCTGGGTGGGCGGGCGGCTTACGTAGCACGATTTGGAGATAGCGACCTTTCCAGATTTATCGAGTTCGCGCTCCAGGCAAGAGGCGTCGATTGTTCGCATATTGTGTGTGACCCGGCGGGCGGTCCTTACCATAGCATCATTGTGGTGGATGGAGCGGGACATCGAAATGTGTTTTACGACCCGGCACTCTACAAGGTGGTTGGGGCGGAAGATATGCCGGACTCGTTGGTTCTTTCGGCAGAACTACTACACCTGGACCATATTACCGAGCCATCTCTGGCCGCGGTGGCCGAAAAAGCTCGCAAGCTGGGAGTGAGGGTATCGGGGGATATTGAAGGCCAAACCGAGTCGGCGAGGATTCTGGCGGGATTGACCGATTACCTGGTGGTTCCCAGGGCTTGGGCCACATGGGCCAGCGGTGCTGCGGAACCGCGGGACGCCTGTGCATTCCTGGCATCCACGCGACGACTGGCAACAGTTGTGACCGATGGCGCCGAAGGTTGCTACCTCAGCACAAAGGCCGAGCCTGCGGTGCGGCGCTTCCCGGCCTTCAAGGTGAACAGCTTCGATACCAACGGATGCGGGGATACTTTTCACGGAGCTTTTGCGCTGGCGATCGCGCGGAATCTGGCGGCGGCGGATGCGGTGGTGTTTGCTTCGGCGGCGGCTGCGCTGAAGGCTATGGCCGACGGCGGAAAGCGACGGGGATGGGATGCGCTGCCTACGCTGGATGAGGTGACCGCGTTTCTGGGGACGCGACTCCCGGAGACGGAGAGATCGCCGCTGCTCAGGAAGCTTGATGTGCTCAGGGCTTAGATGAATTCTCCCGATGATATAGATGCAGAAGCATCCCCTCAGGGGCTAAAGCCCAACTAAAAACTGCGGCATTTATGGCACGTCTAAAGACGTGCCCTTTCAAAACCGCTCTACACCAAAAGGAGAGCCACTCTTGCTACTTTCAGTCTAAGAGATACAAGATTTCGTTTGTTCGGCAAGCGGGAACAATGCAAACAGAAAACGGCTTGTATAGATAAATGCAGCAATTTATTGATTCCTGCACAAATAACGTCCTTGCGCCGTCCCTATGGGACTCCGTAACTAACTTATGGAATCCTCCCTTTCCCCACGCTTAAGCGCGGGGCTAACAAACTCTGCGCCTCCGGCGCGTTTGCGCGGGCATTATTTATACAGGCCTCCATAGCCCACGCTTATGCGGAGATGGCAGGTTGGCGAGTTGGCGGCGGTATCGCTGGAGGTAGTTTTGTACTTCCACGGCTGGATTACACTGGTAGGCAACTCTTAAGGAATGCGCGCGGCAAGCTGAGCGGCCTGGGATGCAGCTTGCTGGGAATCAGGCAGGTTCGCGTATCCCGCCAGGATTCGCCCCTGGCGAAAGATACAGATTCCGCCCAAGTACGGCGCCTTGGCCTGGAATGCTTCGTCGCCAATCTGCACGGAGGACGCGCCGTCAAAATGTTCGCGGAGCTTCTTCATTACCACGGCGGCGGATGCCGGAGAATCCTCAAGCACGACAAACGCCTGCCCCTGCTTATAGGTTGCGACATAACCGCGCTTGAGCAATCGCAGTCCGAGTACGCTTTCAGGAACCATGCGGGTGGCGGTGAGGTTTTCTTTAGGAAACCACTGCAACGCCTCCGGTATGGTGACCCGGCCCTCAAGGCGCTGTTCGATCGCGGTTAAAAATAACTTCAAAGTCGGCGTATGGTCGCTGTCTGGGCGGGCGGCGATTACGGTCATTTCGACGTAGTACTTGCCCTTGGCGAAGCTGGCGCTTTGCGGCTGCACCTGGCCGCCCATACCGATGGCGGTGACGGGCAGGCTGGAATCGCGATTGGCTAAGAAGAGGCCATAAGCCGAGTCGGCGTCGTTCATCTCGGATACATCGATGGTCAGCGTGTCTTCGCCCGACTTGCAGTCGATTCCCTGCATTCGAACGAAGCCGAAGATCAGATAACCTTCGGCGCCGCCGTCTTTGTAGTCGAAGAGATTGTCGGCTGCGTACTGGCGTTTGAGGCCGGACTTTTCCCAGCCGGGCGCGAATTGGCAGCTAAGAAAGTCCTGTGCGTGCGCCATGCCGGACGTAAGCAGGATGATCAGAAATAATCCGGCAGCTTTCACGCAAACAATTCCTGTGCACGCGCCATCCGGCTTTGAACCTGGACGCCATGAGGACACTTCACCGTGCAATCGGCGCAGTCGCCGCAGCGGACGGCAATTTGCTCGGCGGTCAACTGCAAGAATCTCTCCCGCCCGAGTGCGAACTGTCTATAACCGTCAGCGTATGTGAGGAAGCGCAGCACATCGGCGACCGGCAGGCCCTTTTGGCAGTCGCCATCGCACTCGCCGCACATGCGGCAATAGAGCGGGCTGATTTTATCGAGGTGCGCGGCCAGCAGCTTTACGTCGCTGGGTGCGAATGGATGCGCCATGGCCTGGAGGTTCTCATCCAATTGGTCCATGTCCGTCATGCTGGGAATGGTGGTGGAGATGGTGGACTTGTTGATGACCCACTTCAACGCGGCCAGCATGGCGCCGTCCTGCTTCAGTTTTGTGTAGAGGGGATTGTCGGGCTTGATGTCGCGAAATCCTCCGGCCATCACCTTCATCGCGACTACTCCCATGCCGGACTTGGCGGCCACGGAGATGGCCTGATCCATGGCGGAATCCATGGAGAAGTTATAGGCCGTCAGGACAACGTCGAAGACGCCCTTCTGCGCCAGCCAGGGCAGCAGTTCCTTTTGGCCGCCGTGCGTGCTGACGCCGGGGAAGCGAATCTTGCCTTGCTTCTTTGCAAGCTGTTGCGCTTCGATCATGTCGTCGCGAATATCAGACGGGCCGCCCCTTTCATGGAGATACCAGATATCAACATAGTCGGTGTTGAGTTCGCGGAGGCTGGTCTCGAGATCCTTCAGCAACCCCGCCTTGTTTTCAGCGTCCGACTTGGTGGAGAGGATGACCTGCTTCCGCCTAGCGCCAAGGGCAGCGCCCACCATGCGTTCATTGTTGCCGTGCTGATATCCGCGGGCGGTATCGAAGTAGTTGATGCCGATATCGACGGCGCGCTCGATCACGCTTGGATCCGAGGTGATCATGCATCCGAATCCGAGAGTGGTGACCTTCAGGCCCGTGCGGCCCAGGGTTCTGAAGTCGAGTTTGGCTGGGGAGCCGGCAGTCTTATCGGCGGATTCTCGGGGCCAAAGCCCCATGCGGGAACCGGCAGCCATAACCGGTAGCGTGAATCCGGCAGAAAGTCCTGTGGACAGAAAATCGCGGCGAGATGTTTTTGAATTCATGAATGCACCTGGTTTAGCGAACTGAGTAGAGTAAACCATTCTTGAGTTTCGTGGATAGGGCGCGCATCACAGGGCTGGGACATCTAAATATCACGGTCTTAAGTAATCAGCGAGTCCTGGATGTGGCCCATTTTTTCCTGTTTGGTGCGGACGTAGCGCTCGAAGGTCTCCTGAGATTCGACCTCGGCGGAAACTCGCTCGACAACGGCGATGCCGGCGGATTCAAGGGCGGCGACTTTCTCGGGATTGTTGGTAATGAGACGGACCTTGGAGACGCCAAGCAGTTTGAGGACTTCGGCGGGCAGCTCGTACTCGCGATAGTCGGCGGCGTAGCCCAGCTTTACGTTGGCTTCGACGGTATCCATGCCCTGATCCTGAAGCTCGTAAGCCTTCAACTTGGCCATCAGGCCTATGCCGCGGCCCTCCTGCTGCTCGTAGAGCAGGATGCCGGCGCCGGCTTCGGAAATTTTGCCCAGGGCCAGTTCCAGCTGAAGACGGCAGTCGCAACGCAGCGAGCCGAAGACGTCGCCGGTCATGCATTGGGAGTGGATGCGGACCAGCGGGGGCGCGGAGTGAATGTCGCCCATCACCAGCGCGACCAAACCCTCGACTTCGCCGCCGGCCTGCGGCTGGCCTTCGAAGCCCAGAATGCGGAAGTCTCCCCAGCGGGTGGGGAAGCCGGCCTCGGCGATCTTGTTCACGCTTGTCAATGGCATACCTCCATTTTACAGAGTGCGGGGATCAGGCGTCCCTGATCTCTGCCGTGCGGTACATTGAAAGGGTGACGGACAAGCTGATTCTGATTACGCTGCTGGTGAAGATGGGGGTGGTTGCCTCGGTGGCCAGCGTGCTTGCGCGGGTGAGCACATTCCGGAGACTGTTCTTTGCCGATCAGCGCCGTCATCGACAAACACTGGCGTTGCTGGCGTTCATTGTGGTACCGCTGACGATGGGGGTGTGGCTACGGTTCCGGGTGCCCAACAACGCGTTTCTGGCTGCGGATATTTCGTTCGAGGCGGTGATCCTGGTGGGGCTGCTGTTGGGGCCGGGATGGGCGATGCTGGGAGGCGCAGTGCTGTCGGTCCCGGCGGTGCTGCACCACGAGTTCCTGGCACTGCCATTCAACGTGCTGCTGGGAGTGGGCGCGGGACTGTTGGGACGGTTCGTGGAGCCGGAAGAGATCTGGTCGTTCACGCCGTTCATCGACCTGAGCCTTTACCGATGGGTGCGCCGCAACTTGATCAAGCCGCGGATCGACCGGCAGTTTCTGATGCTGTTTCTGATTGTGGCGGCGGAGGCCTGTCGGGACTGGCTGGCCCGCGCCTTTCCGCACCGGCTCTTTGCGCTGCTGGCCAGTCAACCGTGGCTGCAGGTGCTGGTGTGGCTGAGCGCGCCAATCGGGGTGGGCATCGCGCTGAAGGTTTGGAATGCGCTGCGTATTGAGATAAAACTTGAAGAACAGAAGAGGCTGCTGCTGGAGGCGCGGCTGGACGCTTTGCAGCGCCAGATCAATCCGCATTTTCTTTTCAATACGCTCAACTCCATTGCCTCGCTGGTGCGCATGAAACCTGAATTGGCGCGGGAGATGACGGTGAAGCTGGCCAATATTCTGCGGGCGCTGCTCAAAGATCACGATACGTATGTTCCATTGCGCGAAGAGCTGAGTTTCACCGACGACTATCTCGATATCGAAGTGGTGCGCTTTGGAGCGGAAAAGCTGAAAGTGCGGAAAGAGATCGATCCGCGGACGCTGGAGGTTCTGGTGCCCAGCATCCTGCTGCAGCCGCTGATTGAAAACAGCATCAAGCACGGGCTGGAGCCGCGGCTGAACGGCGGTACTGTGACGCTGCGCAGCCAGCTCAACGGAGATCATGTGCTGATCGAGGTGGCCGACGACGGGGTGGGCATGGGCAATCGGCCGGCCTCGGCACTGCGCCGCACCGGGGCCGGTATTGGGATGAAAAATGTGCGGGAGCGGCTGGAAGTGCTCTATGGCAACCAGATGCGGTTCAGCGTGGTCAGCAATCCTGGGCGGGGGACGCGGGTTTCAATCGAGATCCCGACGCATTTGCCGGCGGAGCAGTAGACGAATTTCCGATTTTATGAAACGGTGGGCCGGTTCTTGGCACGGGCGGCCATAAATTGATCGTATTCGTCTTTGACGGTGGTTCCGGGATTCCGGGATGAGGAGTCTCGATGGGCGAGATAATGGAGCCACGCCTCTTCGTCATCGACAATGCCAGTAACGACGGCGGTAGTGATGGGCGTTGTGAAGGTGGTCGTGTTGGCTGTGCTGACGACGGCAGAAATAGGAAGGTCGATCGCGGCTTCGTTCGTCTTCCTGCCCCGGCTGAAAAGACCAAATTCCAGCAAACCACCCAGAAACCCAAACAAAGGCAAGATCACAATAAGTGCCATCTGAAAACTCGGGTTGCCGCTCTGGCCGCGGACCAGGGTTAATACACAAAGCGCAACACCGATGAAAGAAGATAGAGCGCCATTGATCATTTCGTTGCGCTTAGCAATCCGGGCTGCAACGAATCCGCCAAGCAATGCAAAAGCGGGGTAAGCCATCGTCATTAGAATATCTATCCAACCTTTGGTAGCTAAAGAACCATCCAGAGAGGCAGGCAGGATAAGAAGCAAAGATACTAGAACATAGAAGGTCATTCCTCCAACTTCGTTGGTGATCGCGCCAATCAACACACCCTTAATTGAAATCTTGCTCATAACTTCCACCTTCCGTGTTTGCACGGGATCATTTCATCCTATAGTGCGATAAGCCTGGATACCACCATGAGAAGCTGCGTTCCTGGTCTTGGCGCCGGCATGGCATGAAGAACGTGCAGGAGCGGCTGGAAGTGCCCTACGGCAGCCAGATGCGGTTCAGCGTGGTCAGCAATCCGGGGCGGGGGACGCTGGTTTCAATCGAGATTCCGACGCATCTGCCGGATGCGGTTTAGAGGAAAATCGAAGAGATCAAGGTTGTGAAATGGTATGCCCTAGCCGCAGGGGGAGCGGGTTTTAAAGCCGCGCCTTCCATGCTTCGATGGTTGAGTTTTGTGGTATCCCACCCTAGCGACAAAAACAAAAGCGTCGCGAGGGTGGGGCACCCGGCAAATTGTCGATAGGATACCCCTCCGGGGCTAAAGCCCCACGATTCTATTGCCTATCAAGTGGCGCGTCTAAAGCCGCGCCCTTCCAAAGCGTCCCGATATGCACAGCCCTTGGCTGTATTCTCAAACTATGGTGCGCTTCACAGTGCTGGCTTCGGGCTCCAAGGGCAACTGCACGGTTATCTCCGGCGGGCGGACGCGGATTCTTCTGGATGCCGGGCTGAGCTGCAGGGAGCTGTTCCGGCGCATGCGGCTGGCCGGCGAGGAGCCGGAGACGCTGGATGCGGTCATTATTACCCACGAGCATTCTGACCACGTGAACGGGCTGGCGGTGACGGCGCGGAAGCTGGGGATTCCGGTGTACTTTACCGAGGGCACGCATCGCGCCTGGATGCGATGGCTGACTCCTCGGCGGCAGATGACCTATGCGCAGTGGCTGGAACAATGCAGGAAGCAGGCGGCGGAGCGGCAGGCGGAGACCGATGCTGCGGGTCTGGAGTGTGAGCCGGACGAAAGCGATCTGGTGGAGGCTGTGGGTGAACTGGGCGAAGAACATGCCGCAGGGGCTAAAGCCCGAGTCGATCAAACAGCATCTACGGCACGACTAAAGTCGTGCCCTGACACAAAGCTGGAGTCGAGTTCTGAACCAGGGCTGGACTCGAGCTCAGAACCGAAGCTGGAGTCGAGCTCTGAACCAGAGTTGGATACTCAACCAGCGACGCCGTCGCGGAAAGAAGATCCCACCTGGCTGCCGACGGTGGAGTACTTTGAGGCTGGAAAGCCATTTGAGATTGGCGACATCGCAATCAGCCCGTTTACGATCCCACACGATGCGGCCGACCCGGTGGGTTTTGTTTTCCAGGCTGAGGGGGTGAGGATGGGCTACGCGACCGACCTGGGATATATACCGCCGAATGTCAAGGAGCAACTGAAGGGCGTGGACTTGTTGATGCTGGAATCGAACCACGACCTAGAGATGCTGCGCGACGGACCCTACCCCTGGCAGGTGAAACAAAGGGTACTTTCCAGGGTGGGGCACTTATCGAACGAGGCTGCGGCGGCGTTCCTTGAGGAGGGTTACGACGGCCAGGCTGCCTATGTGATTCTGGCGCATCTCTCTGAAAGCAATAACCTTCCAGATTTGGCGAGGGTGACAGCTGAACGCGCGCTGAGCGGACGGGCCAGCCTGCTGGCCAACCGGCTGCTGCTGGCGATGCAGTACGAGGGCCTATCAGGCATTCAGTTTTAAGAAAATTGAACTACAATGGATGTACGGGCATCACTCTGTAGGTAGATTGGCAGGGAGCGCCGATATCATTTAGGCGCGGCAAGGCGAAGATCCACCGAAACAAGATAAAGGACGGTGGAGCACCTTGAAAATCTCTTGCTTACTGTTGCAACATGAACCGCATCAGATAGGGCGGAACAGCAAATCCTTCGCAAAGTGAGTCTTTACGTATATGGCAAGAACAAATTGTACAGACAGAGTCGTAGGCGCCATTCTGGCAAGCTGGCGTTATGACATCTCAGGGATCTACCCGGAGATGCGCAAGGACTACGAGCAGCATTTTGTCGAATGCGCACACTGCCGAGGCCGGCAGAAGTTTCACCGCGGCCTCGATGTAACCCTGGCTGTTCTTACTTCGTTGGCGGTCTTCTTCTTTCTCTTTGCGCTGGCGGTGCTTCATCATATCAAGGCGCTGGAGCACGTGGCCTTCAAGGTCTTCGGGCTGGACGTCTTCGACATGTACCACATGTTCGTTTCAGCCGGCATTGCAGGGCTTTGCTTCTCAGTGATCGCCTTTGTGCTGGTGCTTACGGCTACGCCTGTTCCATCGTACCTGGGCGGCATTGCGGTTGAGCGCGCTAAGCTGATCGAGGAGCGGCTGCCCGCGGCTATCAAGGCGATGCGACTGCGGTAAGCAGGGTTTAGTGTTTCAAATCTCAGGGCCTCCCTACTCGGGAGGCCCTTGTGTATTTGATGTAGTTGTTCTCTGTGCGAACGGAACCTAGCCAATTTACGACAGTTCCGCAGCAGCTTTCGTTCTGATTAGAAAACCCATGCCAGACCTTCCGGCTCATGACCAAAAGTGCACAGCTTTTGCTCTTGCGAGCAGAGGAAGATAAATCACAGCCGCTTGCATTACTCGGCGAGGAGAACGTCTTGTCTAAAGATCTAGCTACTGCTTCCATTCCTACGAAGATACTGTTGCCCATCGACTTCAGCTCGTCCTCCCAAGCGGCTCTGGATATGGCAGCCGATCTAGCTGAGCATTTTCATGCCGAACTTTTGCTTGTGAACGTGATCCCGATATTTCCCACCACGACTCTTCCTGATCTGGCTCCCGAAAACGAATTCATTCAAGAGACACAAGCATTTGCAGAGGGCCAATTGGCGAAGTGCCATGCGGTTCTTGCTAACAGGGGGGTGAAGTCAACTTCTCTGGTCGAAGTTGGCAATGACGTAGTAGGGAACATCATGGAGGTGGTCGATCGCGAACATATCGACCTGATCGTAATCTCCACGCACGGCATCTCCGGCTGGCGTCCGCTGGTCTTCGGATCGATCGCCGAGAAGGTAGTGAAGCTGGCTCAATGCCCGCTTTTGCTTCTTCGCTCAGCCAAGGCTGAGACCGGCGCGAAGACTCCATCCGCTCGCGCATCGGAGTGGTGGTAGCGAGATCAGCGTTTCAGAGGGAACGTTATGATTGCAACGGTTGCTATCGCTCCCGCCTCGGCCAATCAGCTGACAAAACCGGTCGAAGAAATCGCTTCGAAAGGGCTTACGAGCGATGAGGCGCGCGCTCGCCTTGAAAAAGACGGGCCCAATTCAATGCCGGATATCTCCGCGCATCCGCTGCGCAACGCATTGGCCAAGTTCTGGGCGCCGGTTCCGTGGCTGCTCGAAGCTTCCATTGTGCTCGAGCTTGCACTGCATAAGTATTATGAGGCATTGGTCATCGCGGCTTTGCTGGTCTTCAATGCCGCGCTTGCCTACTTTCAGGAGAGCCGCGCCCAGGCAACCCTGGCGGCCCTGAAGTCGCGTCTCGCCCTCAATGCCTGTGTCCAACGCGACGGCGTGTGGAAGACTGTTCCGGCGGCAGAGTTGGTACGTGGAGACCTGGTGAAGCTGTCACTGGGCGGCGTGGTTGCCGCCGATGTGCATCTGTCTGATGGCTCGGTGCAGCTCGATCAATCGATGCTCACGGGCGAATCCTTGCCTATTGAGGCCGGTGCGGGTGTGGACACCTACGCAGGAGCTCTCGTTCAGCGCGGTGAAGCTACGGCAGTCGTAACAGCTACCGGCGCCCGTACTAAATTTGGTCGCACGGCGGAACTTGTTCGTACCGCGCGCGTTGAAAGCACGCAGCAGAAGGCTGTGCTCAAGATCGTGCGTAATCTGGCCATCTTCAATAGCGCCGTGATTCTGGCCATGGGCTTCTATGCTTATTCTCATGCGATGCCGTGGAGCGAAATTGTTCCCTTATTACTGACATCGGTTCTTGCCGTCATCCCCGTGGCATTGCCGGCAACATTCACGCTTGCTGCGGCGGTTGGAGCTCGTGCGCTTGCGAAGTTGAGCGTGCTGCCGACGCGGCTTTCCGCCGTGGACGAAGCAGCATCGATTGATGTTTTGTGCTCAGATAAAACCGGAACTCTAACCCTCAATGCGCTTTCAGTCACCAGTGTTCGACCATTGCCCGGGTTTGACGAAGCACACGTTCTGGGGATGGCGGCTCTGGCGAGTTCCGAGGGAGGTCAGGATTCTGTGGATGCGGCGATTCGTTCCGCGGCCTCGCACAAGCCTGCGCAGGACTTGCCAAAGCTGGTGACGTTTGTGCCGTTCGACCCAGCGAAGAAGACATCGGAAGCAACCACGACAGATGGAAAGGGTGCGCCAGGGCAAATCATCAAAGGCGCATTCACCGCGGTTGTCGCTCGAACCTCTCCCTCTGCGGCCGCTGCTGCTATCGCTGATGAACTCGAGAGGAAGGGCTATAGAGTTTTGGCGGTTGGCATGGGACCAGCGACATCGATGCAGATCATTGGGTTGATCGCGCTCAGCGATCCTCCGCGGACGGACTCGATCTCACTTATCACGGAATTGAGGAGTCTCGGCGTGCGCACGGTCATGGTGACGGGGGATGCTCCGGCCACGGCGGCAATCGTCGCTCACGACGTCGGGTTGACCGGGTCCGTTTGCCCGTCTGGAAGGCTGCCCGCGGGAATTGAACCTGAGACTTACGCCGTTTTCGCAGGCATTTTGCCGGAAGGCAAGTATGACCTGGTCAAGGCTTTTCAGAAGAACGGGCATACCGTGGGAATGTGCGGCGATGGCGCCAATGACGCGCCTGCGCTTCGCCAGGCGCAGATTGGAATTGCGGTCTCGACAGCGACCGATGTAGCGAAATCGGCTGCCGGTGTAGTTTTGACTAAAGCTGGTCTTGGTGGGATCGTGGCGGCTGTCAAAGAAGGCAGAGTCACATTTCAACGTATTCTCACTTACACGCTCAACTCGGTTGAAAAGAAGATCTTTCAGGTGCTTCTGCTGGCGGTGGGCCTGGTTATGACCGGTCATGCCGTGCTTACGCCCATGCTGATGGTCATCGTTATGATCACCGGGGACTTTCTGGCCATGTCGTTGACCACCGACAGGGTGCGTCCATCAAAGATGCCCAACACATGGCAAATCGGCCGAATCACGAGCGCCGGAGTTATTCTTGGATTCTGCTTTCTTGCATTCTCCACGACGATTCTGGCGGTGGGCAAATTTCAATTGCATCTCGGCATTGAGGCGCTCCAAACCCTCACCGTAGTCAGTATTGTGTTTGGCAGCCAGGTTACGACGTACGTAATTCGCGGGCGCCAACACTTGTGGGGATTGCGCCCCAGCGCCTTGCTGGTGCTCTCTTCAGTGGCCGACGTGCTGATCATTTCTACTCTTGCGACGCTGGGAATCGCCATGGCGCCATTGCCGATTGCGCTTATTGCATGTGAATTTGCGGCTGCCATCGCGTTCGGTGTGGTTCTGGATGTGGCAAAGATTCCCCTTTTTACCCAACTCCGTATCGAGTAGAGACACTTTTCCAGATCAGGCCTTGCGTTGCCGGCATTGGCGAAGTTGAACCGAAGAACACGCGTTCTATTGGTCCATTAGTGACTCGCTGCGCCCGTGCTCGCAGCTTTATTCACTGCCGCTTCGATTTGCGCGGCGTCTCCCAGATAATAATGACGAATCGATTTCAGGTTCTCATCGAGTTCTTGCACCATCGGCACGCCGGTGGGAATGTTGAGATCGACAATCTTATCGTCGGGCACGTCTTCGAGGTACTTCACCAGTGCGCGCAGGCTGTTGCCATGGGCCGCGATCAACACCTGCTTGCCTGACCGGATTTGGGGAGCGATCACATTGTGCCAGCACGGCAGAACGCGGACTACGGTGTCCTTAAGGCATTCGGTCAGGGGAAGCTGTTGTTTCGTGAGGCTGTGATAGCGCGGGTCCTTGCCCGGATAACGCGGGTCTGATTCTTCCAGTGCCGGAGGGGGAACGTCGTAACTGCGGCGCCAGATCTTCACCTGTTCCGCCCCATACTTTGCGGTGGTTTCAGCCTTGTTGAGGCCTTGGAGCGCCCCATAATGACGTTCGTTCAACCGCCAGTCGCGCGCGACGGGAATCCACATCTGGTCCATCTCGTCCAGCACAGTCCACAGAGTGCGAATCGCGCGCTTCAACACCGATGTGTAGGCGAGATCGAAGTGGAATTCCTGCTCCTTCAGCATCCGGCCAGCCTGCGTGGCCTCTTCACGGCCTTTCTCTGAGAGGTCAACATCCGTCCAACCGGTAAACAGGTTTTCCTTATTCCAGATGCTCTCTCCGTGGCGAATCAAAACGACTTTGTACATTTCAATACTCTCTTTCGTGGGTTTCGGTGTTGTGAATGAAGAAAAAATGCATGAAGAACGCATGTTGTGGAGTTTTTGGTGGCCCAGGTCTCAAAAGCGAGATCTCCACCCCACGGACTAAGACCTGTCCGTGGGGACCCGAACCTGGGCCACCCATAGTTTGTTCACGACGACTGTCCCGGTCTTTAGACGTCGTAGTTGAGGCTTTCGAGGCCGAGGTAGACCGCGCCGGAGCCTAGTTCTTCTTCGATGCGGAGTAGCTGGTTGTACTTGGCGATGCGGTCGGTGCGGCTTGCCGAGCCGGTTTTGATCTGGCCTACGCCTGTGGCCACGGCCAGGTCGGCGATGAAGGTATCTTCCGTTTCGCCGGAACGATGGCTGATGACCGAGGTGTAGCCGTAACGACGGGCCAGGTCGATGGCTTCGAGGGTTTCAGTGACGGTGCCGATCTGGTTGAGCTTGATGAGGATGGAGTTGGCTACGCCTTCCTCGATCCCGCGCTGCAATAGCTTGATATTGGTGCAGAAGATGTCGTCGCCGACCAGTTGAATGCGGCTGCCGAGCT
>Ga0181520_10000843_pt1 | contig 66213 bp, 80 predicted proteins | sample PEATcosm2014_Bin_29_FD_132451 | JGI IMG/M metagenome (GOLD analysis project Ga0181520, IMG submission 132451) | Peatland microbial communities from MTU Mesocosm Facility, Houghton, MI, USA - PEATcosm2014_Bin02_30_metaG | ecosystem: Environmental > Terrestrial > Soil > Wetlands > Peat | place...
AAACGCGCATCGTCTTCTCGCGCAAGAGTGTACCTGCAGTGGTTGATGCAGTGCAGTATCTAGGCCCCGCGATCACAAACTTTGGGCTGGAGCCTGGCTTCCACGTTGCCGCCCGGCTTGAAGCTTCGGCCACCACGTCGGTCGCGGCTCCTGTCACCGCCGTGATCGAGTACAACTACGAGCGCAACGGGCAAATTGTCCTGCCGGCGGGGAGTCGTGCGATTGGGCGCATCAACAGCGCCGATGCGCACGGCAACATGGCAATCTCGTTTGACTCGGTCGATCTGCCAAATGGCTCCAGCGTGCCGATCAGCGCCGTGGCGGTCGATACAAACCTGCGCTCGCTGAAAGGGCAGGTGACCGGCAGCAGCCGCGGCAAGGCCATGCTCGTCGCTACGCTCTCCGGGATCGGCCAAACAACGGCGATGATGCTGGGAAACAATACAAGTACGGCGTTGAGCGGCCAGGACATGATGCGAGCGCAACTCTCGCAGAACATGGGCAACACCGCCGACACCCAGATTGCCAAGATGATCTCGAACGAGAGGGTTATCGTTACATTGGCGGCAGGCACAGAGTTCTATTTGGTGTTTACCAAGGCGTCGCTCCCACATAACTCAGCTCAACAGTCGCCTTCGGCAGCCAACCTCGGTCATCTACAGTCGCCGTCCATTTCGTCATCGTCACAGCCGTAAAAATAGGAAAACACCTGAAGAGGCTCCTTGCTCTCCCGTGTCTCTCTTGCGCAGAACGAGCCCGCCGGGGGTTCACCAACCTCGGCGGGTCGGGAAACGATCACGCAAAGTGGCGAATGACATCCCTTAAATCGAGAGCTCTTCGTAAACCGCGATCCGAACCAGAGCGACATCGGGGACGCGGATCCAGATCAATTCGGATCAGGATGAAGCAATCGGGTTTGAAGGTTTGCGCGCGCGAAAACGAAACCGGTTAGATTTAATGTCCACCTGAATGTTCTCAAACCCAGCGGCCCAGAGGCGATCTGAAAACGTGGTGGGTTCAACCACAACCATCGTGTCAAACACATGCAAAAGTCCAAAAACACGGGTGTAACGGCTGTCTGCTCCGGCAAAGATGCCACCAGGTCGCAGGACACGTGCGACCTCTGCCAATAGCTGATTCTGCAGCGCCAACGATGATACATGGTGCAGCATGGTGAAACATACGGCTCCATCAAACGACTCGTCAGGCAACGACATCTCGGTGGCGCTCTCGCACATAACGGTTATGTTCCGACCCTCAGTCCGGCGGCGCAACTTGTCAGCAAGTGTCTTGTCTATCTCGACGCAAGTCAGGTGCTCAACGCCTCCATGCAGTTGGTCTGTGATGAAGCCATATCCCGGCCCCACTTCGAGAACATCAGATCCGAGCTCCAGTCCCTCAAGCGCCCACGGTAGAACCTGTGTTGTCACCGTTTGCTTCCAGCGTGACGAGGAGCATAGCCATCGATGCGGAAGGTTCATCTTTCTCGATTCCAGATTCTTCGAATGTCTAACACCTTTACCGATTTTATTGAATGTCCAGCATTGGTTAAAAGCCGCCTGCCTGTGTGCCGGGATGTCAGTGCCACAGCGAACTCGTTGGCTGCATGTTCCGGGAGGATGGGGGAGCAACACTTACCCGATCCCCAGCTGGTCATGGCCAGCCAAGGACCGGGCGAGTTGCGTTCGCGTTCTAGCGCCCTGCCGCCGTGAGTTCTTGCGGTTTCGCGGTCTGTCTCTCAGATCTGGCCGAGTTTGCCTGATCCTTAAACGAGTGCCCGGTCAGCAAACCCAGCACAAACCAGGCGAAAACTGCGGCCCCCGCAGCGAACATCATGTCGCCGGGAATGCGCATCCAGCGCAGCGTGTTCATCGGAGATGCTTGCATGAACTCGGCTGAGCGCGCGTACCAGGTGCCATGCTCGATGGAGGCCCACGCTTGCATCAGACCCACAGGCAACATGCTCAGCACCACCATGAACACCAACCCGACGTTGATGAGCCAGAAGGACAGCTTGAGTGGCCCCTGCTTCCACGGACGGCCTGGGTTCAGGGCTCGCAGGCAGAACAAGGTGAGTCCCAGCCCAAGCATTCCATAGACTCCGAAGAGCGCTGTGTGGCCATGAACGGGAGTCGTATTCAATCCCTGCATGTAGTACAGCGATATCGGCGGGTTGATGAGGAAGCCGAACAGCCCGGCTCCGACCAGGTTCCAGAATGCCACTGCTACGAAGAAGTAGATTGGCCATTTATAGTTTGCTAGCCAAGGGGCCTCAGTGCTCCTGCGAGTAAGGCGCATGTGGTCCCACGCTTCGTATCCGACCATTGTCAGTGGAACAACCTCAAGTGCACTGAAGACGGCGCCAAGGGCGATCACTGCCGGTGAGGCTCCGGTGAAGTAGAGGTGATGGAATGTTCCGATGATTCCGCCCGCCAGGAAGATGGTGGTCGAGAACAGCACCGCCTTCGTCGCGGTACGAATCTCAATTAATTTCATCCGGGTGAACAGGAAGGCAATCACGACGGTCGCAAACACTTCGAAGAAGCCTTCAACCCAGAGATGCACAACCCACCAGCGCCAGTATTCCGCAGTGACCAGATGGCTGCGCTGGCCGTACATCAACCCTGAAGCGTAGAAGAGTGGAATCGCAATGCTCGCGATTAAGAAGAGAATCAGTAGAGAGCGATCTTCGGATTTCTTGACGAGGGCTGGCTTGAGCGAGCGTCCCATCAGGAAGAGCCAGAGAACGAGTCCTACGAAGAGTAGTATCTGCCAGAATCTTCCGAGGTCAACGTATTCGTAGCCCTGGCTTCCAAACCAGAACCAGAGATTGCCGAGCTTCTGTTGAATTCCAAGCCATTCGCCGGCAAGCGATCCACCAACCACGAGAACGAGTGCGACGAAAAGAACGTTGACTCCAAGTCGCTGATACTTTGGTTCAACTCCACTGACGGCGGGGCCAACATACAAGCCCGTCGCAAGCCACGAGGTCGCAATCCAGAAGATTGCGAGTTGCAAGTGCCAGGTTCGAGTGATCGCGTAGGGCAGATAACGGTCAAGAGGAAATCCGTAGAAGCCCTGACCTTCAACACCATAGTGAGCAGTGATGGCACCCATGATAATCTGCACACCCCAGAGCACGACCACCACGAAGAAGTACTTCATCGTGGCACGCTGTGATGGTGTTGGCTGCATCCCTACAAACGGATCCTTAGTAGGAAAGGCCCCGTGAAACTCAGGTTTCTCCTGAGAAGAGTACCACCAGATCAGACCTCCGATACCTGCGAGCAAAAAGACAAAGCTCAGGATGCTCCAAAGCACCGCGCTGGAAGTTGGTTGATTCCCGACCAGCGGTTCGTGAGGCCAGTTATTGGTATAAGTCGTGGCGCCACTTGGCCGATTTGTACTTGCAGCCCAGGAGGTCCACCAGAAGAAGTTAGCCATCTGGCGTTGCTTTGCTGCATCGGTCAGGGCTCCGCGGGGGATCGCGTATTCCTTACGTCCCGCTGAGAAGACTCCGGCATAATAGGCGGCCAGTTGCTGATAAGCGGCGGCGCGCTCGGGACTGATAGTTACACGATTGCTTGCAGCATCATAGGTGTTGGTCCGCATCTCACGGATCAGGCGCGCCTTTAAGATTGCCTGCTGGTCCTGGTTCAGCGAAGCAAAGTTTGAGGCTCCGAGTTGAACGGTCCATGCATTCAGTACGATCTCTGATTCACGATGTAGCCAGTCTGCGCTCCAGTCAGGCGCCACATATGCACCGTGTCCCCAAACTGTACCGATTTCCTGACCACCGATGGACTGCCAGACACCTTGGCCATCGGTGATTGAACTGCCGGTGAAGAGTAGCTGCCCGTCCGTGGTGTAGACATTCGGAAGCGGCGGAGCTTCGCTGATCATCTTCCGCCCGACTCCTCCGAGCACGGCAAATGATCCGATGATGACGATGGCTAACGCCACCCAATAGCGCCTATACGACATATTCTCTCCAGGGTACAAGTATTGAACGGAGCGGCTTAGGCCTCAGTCTCAAGGCTGTGGCCATGAGAGATGCGGCAAGCAAAGTGTTCATGAATTCGAGAGTAGAGATTGCGGTGTCATACTGCAGGGACTTAAGTCACGATGAGAGAAGAAAGCTTCAAGACGAGTGAATTTACTGCGAAGTGGGCAGTTTCAGTTACGCCGCACGAGCAGGTTCGTGCGCAAACATGGATCGCCCGAGCAGGAAGGTCAAAGAGAGATTGGTTGCGAATAGAAGGACTGCGGTTAATTCCAACACGCCGGAAACGGGTAGCACCTTCCATCCCAGGGATGCAATTCCTTCATACGCGAGAGGTTCGAAGGACACGCGCAGGGTGCATCCCACCTGCAGGAACAGCAGACTGAGGAACATTAGGCGCTTGCTGAATATCTTGTAAATACCCCCGAAATGCGGAAGGATGCGCGGTCCAATCGCGAAGACCATGGTCGCGGCAAAGCCTACCGTCAGCGCATGGCGGGACGCGCCCCAGATACCGCCGTGTTGATCTGCACATGCAGCCCAGACACTCATGCCGCCTGCAATCGCCAGCCATACGTATGCAATTCGAACGAACGACGGAAACCTGGGATGAATTCCTAACAGCTTGGCCGTGCCGGTTGGCTTCTGGACTAGATGTAGCGCTGGCATGATCACGACTGCACTTAACGCTAGCATGACGGTTCCAGGAACAGCCCAACCAACGATGCCGCAAGCTACGCCAAGTAAGTCCAGCCCTAACGCCAGACGCAGTGATCTACCGTCTGCCTTCGGAAGCGCCAGAAACGACGGGAGCCATCGCGCTGAAAATCCCCACACGATAGGAACCATGAATCCCCATCCAAGAAGTACCAAGTACTTCTGATCCAGGTTGTGAGGAAAGGAAGGCACTGAGCCCTGAATTGCGAGGCGCAGGCATTCGACAAAGTTAAAACCAACCACGAAGGCCAACCCAGCTGTTCCCATCAGAACTGAAACCATCCAGTTCTCCATAGGGGCCCTTGCCGCTACATGACCACTTGTTGTCTCAGATAACTTGTGATGCGATGCAGCCTTGAGGAAGAAAAGAACCGCGACCAATTCAAGTCCGGCGGAAACGGGCAGCAGGATTCTCCAGTGCCAGCCATAGATGTTACCGATCCAGCGTAGTGCGACGCCGGAAGTCCAGAGAAGCAAGCACGAAATCGGAATGACGTTTGTCGCGCGCTTACATGAAGGCTGCGAGTAGAAGCCGATGCCAAGGATGAAGCTGCCGATCCAGCCAAAGACCTGAGCGTGACCGTGGCCTTCCATCCATGCTGGTGGCAGATTGGATAGTCCATGGTGCGTACTGATTGCGAGCAGGTTTGAAAAGCCGAGCAATGTTCCCGGAAGCGCCATAAAAAACAAGCCGCTCAGTATCCATGCACGAAGCAGGAAACTCTTGTCCCTCTCCCGCTTATTCCTGACCGTTGTGGAAACGTCAGCGGCGACTTGGGTGAATTCGGTCACGTTATTTACCACGAAGCTCAGCTTCCATCTGAATACTGCGTGGGAACAGAACATCGTTCTCAAGATGAATGTGTTCCTGCAGATCCGCATCAAACTCGCGAAGGCCATCAAGCAGCGCGCGGTGCGTAGGGCAGGCCCATTCAGGCACCGAGAAGTTTCCAGTAGAACTGCGAATCTTCTCGACGATCTTATTAGCGGCCTCATGCTCCTGAACCATCATCAGGACGGGATGGCTGACTGAGCGAAAGCAGGCATGCTCCGGCGGATAAGCAAGTATGGATTCCTCTTCCATACGAACAATGAAAGGAAAGAGCACTTCCTCCTCCTTTCGAATATGCGCCCACATATCCTGCCGAAGTTGTTCAATAAGCTCTTCTATCGTTTTGAAGTCGCTAGCTTGCTCGCCACCTTGTTGCGTGAGTTTGCGTGCATGTCCGACAAGGCTCGGCAGATCGCGCCGTACACGTTGGTGATGGACGCGAACAATGTGTCGAATCAGAAGTGCACAGGATAAGGCTGCGGGATCACGGGGCTTCTCGCCACTTTCGCGATCACCACACTCTTGCAGCTTTTCCAGCACCTGGTCGAGTGAGAGCTGAAGTTCAGAACACGCCTCTTTCAGAGACTTGCCAGCCAGAGAGCAGACATCGATGTCGAACCTTTCGAATAACGCAATGGCGGATGGTTGAGTGGCGGCGATATCGCGAATGGACTGTGATGAGCTGAGCATAAAGCACTCTCCGCCACCCAACTTAGACAACAAATGGAGGTGGAGCAGTAACTTATGTCACTTGATAGGTCTTAATCTCGTCGCGGTGGACATTATGATGCGACATCGAGAATTCCTGTCAGACCTTTCAGGTCTTTGATCACGATGTTCCGGGCATCCACCTCCAGCAATCCCTCGGCCTGCAACCGAGCGAGATTGCGAGAGATCAACTCGCGGACCGTTCCGAGCTGGTTTGCCAATTCCTGGTGGCTGCCCGACAAAGCGAATTCCACTCCTCGCGAAGTCTTCTTTCCTTCGCTCTGCGCCGATCGCACCAATGTAGAGACAAGCCGTTGACGGATTGTGGTGAAGGATAGCTCTTCGATGATGCCAACCAAGCTTCGGAGTCTAGCACCCACAACTGCGAGCACTTTCAGCGCAACTTCAGGGTGTTCCAGGCAATATGCCTGAAAGTCACGTCGCGAAATGAAGGCAATCTCCGTATTTTCTACAGCGACAGCAGAGGCGGGGTATGGACCACCATCAAAGACGGGAAGTTCAGCAATGGAATCACCCGGCTGTTGAATGGCGAGAACCTGCTCGCGCCCGTTCACAGAGGTCTTGAATATTCGCACCTTTCCTTGAGAGATGATATTGAGCCCTTTGCAGGGCTCACCCTCGGAGAAAATCTGCTCTCCCGCACTGAACAGCTTTCTCACCGTGCGTTGCGCCAATAGCTGCAGCTCAGGTTGAGAAAGGCTGGAAAGCAGGGGTGCGTTCTTAAGGACAGCCGCCAGGTTAGTAGGTTCAAGACTCACGCCACGAATTATAGCAAGTGCGAGACTTTGGTCACTGCGTCGCAATGTCGATCCGATTGTAATGGTCATCATGAATCCATTGATCGACGCGATCGACTTCGACGAGCGGCCATTTATCGCGATTTGGGAAGTTACTCAGGCCTGTGACTTGGCGTGCGTCCACTGCCGCGCATCAGCACAACCGGATCGTAGTCCCTTTGAGCTAAGCACCGATGAGGGGAAGAGCCTGATCGACCAGATATCTGCCCTGCAAGTTCCGGTGTTCGTTCTCACCGGAGGAGATCCAATCAAACGGCCGGACCTGTTCGAACTGATTGATTACGCGCGTAATGTCGGTGTTCGTGTTTCGCTAACCCCAAGCGCTACTCCATTGCTGACAAGAGACATCGTTGTAAGACTGAAGGAATCGGGTCTCGCCCGACTAGCTGTAAGCATGGATGGCGCCAGTGCGGGAACGCATGATGCATTCCGAGGGATGTCGGGATCGTTTGCGCGGACACTGGATGCAATTCGTTGGGCAAACGAAGTCGGCTTGCCAGTCCAAATCAACACGACGTTCAGCCGTCGGAACATTGCCGAAATCAATGAAATTGTGCAGCTAGTAGAGAGTTTACAGATCACCTTGTGGAGCGTGTTTTTCCTGGTCCCAACCGGACGCGGAAAACTGGATGACCTGCTCAATGCAGAGGAGTTCGAGCAAGTGTTCGAGAAGCTCTACCATCTTTCAAAGACTGCAAGCTTCGACCTAAAGACGACGGAAGCGCAGCACTACAGGCGGTATCTCCTGCAACAGCGCGTCGCGGAGAGGAAGGCTGGTGTCTCGCCGGTGGTGGCTCCCTCCCAGGCAGTGGATTCGATTGGCCGTGCTCCTCGAGGACTGAATGACGGCAAAGGGTTCGTTTTCATTTCACACACGGGAGAAGTCTTTCCGAGTGGATTCCTTCCGAAGTCCGGCGGCAATATTCGCCAGCAGGCTCTCGCGACCATTTATCGCGAGTCACCGGTATTCCTCAACCTACGGGATACTTCAATGCTCGAAGGAAAATGTGGTGTCTGCGAATTCAAGGAAATCTGCGGCGGCTCGCGCTCGCGCGCGTTCGCACTGACTGGCAATCCGCTGGCGGAAGAACCCTGCTGTTCTTATGTCCCCAAGGGATATGTGTACCCTTCGGCGCCGATTGCCAGAGCACCAGTGCTCCATGTGCTGGATTGAACATCGCTTGACCCGAGACGTAGCGGATGGAGGCCGCGCTTAAGACATGCCTATCCAAATAGGAGCAAAGACTCATAACTTCTCTGACCCCACAGGCTTGCTGTCTGACTGCCACAGGCGAATCGAAATGTTCCTCGCCTCTCTGGAAACTGTTGCCGGTGCAATTGACCGGCCTGCCTCGGAAGAAACCCGTCGGGGACTGGAGACCGCGCTACGATACTTCAGCCAAGCTGCGCCAAAACATACTGCGGATGAGGAAGACTCGTTGTTTCCACGGTTGCGCCAGAATCAAAGCCCAGAAGTTCAATCCTCGCTCTCACAACTAGACCGGTTAGAGGACGAGCATCGTTGGGCAGCTCCCTTGCATGCCGATGTCGAACAGCTAGGAGCGCGGTATCTGCTTGTGGGCAGTCTCTCTGCCGCTGAAGTTGAAAGGTTTCGCAATGCAGTTGCGTCTCTTACAACACTGTACAAGCGTCATATTACAGTCGAAGACTCGGTCATCTTTCCTCTGGCCGCACGCCTGTTGACCCCGATGGAGAAGATGGACATTGCTGAGGAAATGACGAGACGCAGAGGCGTGGAGACTGTGCCGCAGATTGATCTCTGATTATGTACACCGCTGTCTGCCGCCAGCCGTGATTCAAGCTGTCTCTCTCAACGGGCCCTTCGGGAGCAGGAAGGAACAAGCAATGAAAGAAACGTTCATGCCTACGAATGAGTGGCTGTACCGACACATCGTCGAGGATAGTGGTACCGCAGTGATTTACGGCGATGCCGACGGTGTGATTCGACTTTGGAACAGAGGCGCGGAAGAAATCTTTGGCTGGACGGCGGAAGAAGCTCTCGGACAGTCCATGGATCTTATCATTCCGGAGAAACACCGTAACTCGCACAACCAAGGCTACTCCCGCGTGATGAAAACCGGGATCACCAAGTATGGTCGCAACGTGCTTGCAGTCCCAGCACTAACAAAGGATAGCCGCCGTATTTCGATTGAGTTCAGCGTCGTGCTATTAAAGGAGCCAACCGGTGAGGTAGTCGGCATTGCCGCTTTTCTCCAAGACATCACCGAACGCTGGGAACGCGACAAAGCCCTGCGCGTGCGACTGGCGGCAGCGGAAGCTTTAGCCCAGCGGCAGTAGGCAATTCGGGGAAGTGGGATGAGCCCAGGCAAAACGGCAATGTCTTCGGGAATCATGACTATTGGGCACTCCACCCGCCCGATTGCCGAGTTCGTTCATCTGCTGAAAGCACATCGGGTCGAGAGATTGGTTGATGTGCGCACGGTGCCGCGCTCGCGCCACAATCCACAGTTCAATCGCGACCAGCTTTCACCTTCGCTACATTCGGCACGCATCCACTACAGCTACATGGCCGGGCTAGGTGCCTTCCGCCGTCGGAGCGTCGACTCAATAAACTTGGGATGGCGCAACGCGAGCTTTCGCGGGTATGCCGATTACATACAGACCGCGGAATTCTGGGAGTATCTTGACGCCCAGATCAGGCTTGCAGAGCAAGAGAGGGTCGCAGTCATGTGTGCGGAAGCCGTCCCCTGGCGTTGTCATCGCTCCCTGATTCCCGATGCGGTGCTGGTGCGTGGAATCGATGCATGGGAGATTACAAGCACAACCAGCACGCGGATTCATTCACTTACGCCCTTCGCACAAGTCAGTGAAGGCCTAATCACCTACCCGGCTGGATGATTGCAGGTAATGTCATTCCCGCTCAACGTCGCGGTCGAACCGAAATACATAACGAAGCAGACAGACATTGATTAGCAGCAACACCGATGAACCGACGGCCGCTGGAACGAGCGTCTTGACTTGGCCGCTGAGTAGCGCCTCCGTAGAAACCGTAAGCAGCCAAAGTTGTACTACAACGGTTGTGCCAACCAGAATCAGAATTGCAGTAAATAGAGTGGTACCCTGACTGCGAACGCTCATCACGCCTCCAGTTCGGTGGCAAACAGCCTGTCGCCACGCTGCTCGATCTTGATCCGCGGTAGAGGTCGCGTCGGTGGGCCGGCCATCGGGCTCCCTCGGTCGATGTTGAACACTCCGTGATGACACGGGCAGAGCAGTGCATTTTCAGCCTTGCTGTACACAACCGCGCAGGAGAGGTGAGTACAGACCTGCGAATACGCGACCAGCTTGCCTTCCGGTGTGCGGACGGCAATGCAGGGGTCTTGGTCAGTGGGATAGCGGAAGAGTAACGAGTCCGTCTGCTCCAGCGCTGAAACTGCTCCAATATCGCGCTCAGCTTTCGAACCACGATGAAGTAGCTGGCCGGCAATCGCCGCGATCCAGTTTGCTCCAGCCAGCAGCAACGAGCCGAGCGTCATGAACTTCACCATCTCGCGGCGGGTAACGTAATGGTCTCCTTCCCACTCGATGGGAAAGTCCTGCTTCCATTTCGGAGCCTTATTGCAGCAGGCACACTCTTTCGTTTCGTCGGTCACTATGCGTCCTCCAGCATCAACGCGACATCGTAGGGGTCATCCTGCAATGCAGTCGGAGTGGATGAAATCTGTACGAGATCCACGTTCACCTGTTCAACCTCGCGCGGAACCATCACGTACACCTTGGTCTTGACGACCTCATTTCCAAATTTCCAGGTGTTGATCGGAATGCCACTGCGTGTGCGCTGAATGTCTTCCATGGTGGTGAAGGTCAAAGCGCCGGATGGGCAGACCGTCGCGCACATTGGCTTCTTGCCTACACTGCTGCGGTCGTAACACATATCGCATTTCATCATCTGGTCGATTTCAGCACGGTACTTCGGGACACCGAACGGACACGACATGACGCAGTTGGAACAGCCAATGCAGCGCGGCTTCAGAGAGCTCTGCACGACTCCATCGGGCGTCTTCTTAATAGCATCGGCGGGGCAGACCCGCGCACAGATGGGGTCTTCGCAATGCATGCAGACCTGCGGGGCTGTCTGCACGCTGTCTGAGCGCTGAATGGTCTCCAGGTGAATCATGCTCACGCCGCGATGCGTATCGCACTCTGCGCAGGCCTGCAGGCAGGATTGGCACCCGATGCAGCGCGAGTGATCAATGAAGAATGCGGCCTCGCTCATCGAATGCCACCCGCTTCCATTTCGAGTTGCGCGATGGCGTCGGTGGGAGCTTCTGTCTTACAGACGCGAACCGCACAGATCTTGAACTCAGGAATGTTCGATACCGGGTCGATAGCACGAATCGTCAAATTGTTTGCCGAACGATCGAGCGGCCAGTGATAGGGCACGAACACCGTGTCTGGCCGAATCGTCTTCACCACCTGGGCGCGCACAACAATCTCGCCGCGGCGGCTCTCCACTTTCACGAAGTCACCATCAGCGATGTCGAGCTTTTCAGCGAGGCGCGGGTGCATCTCGCAGCGAGGCTGCGGGTACTGCTCCATCAGGCTTCCAATGCGGCGGGTTTGCGTGCCAGAAAGGAAGTGCGAGACTACGCGCCCGGTGGTGAGAATGATCGGATACTCTTCATCGGGCATCTCCGCGGAGGGGCGCCACTCGATCGGGATGAAGTGAGCCTTCCCGTCTGGATGTCCGAACTTTCCGCCCTCATATAAGCGTGGAGTGCCTGGATGCCCAGGCTCAGGGCATGGCCAGAACAGACCATAGTCTTTCTCAATTGCCTCCCAGGTCATGCCGGAGTAGTCAGAGACGCCGCCTTTCGAGGCGATGCGCAACTCCTCGAATATCTCGCGTGGCGCGGAGTGGAACTTGTCCCCATAGCCAAGGCGGCTGGCGATTTCGTTGATGATTGCCCAGTCCTGGCGAGCACCTTCCGGCGGAGTCACTGCTTGACGATGCCGGATCACGCGGCCTTCAACGTTGGTCGTTGTGCCTTCATCCTCTTCCATCAGTGAGCCCGCAAGCACAATGTCGGCATAGCGAGCGGTTTCGGAGAGGAAGAAGTCGATATTGACGTAGAACTCCAACTTTCCAAGTGCTTCACGAACGTAGTTGCCATCTGGCAAAGAGACTGCGGGATTAAAGCAAATCGAGATCAACCCTTTGATCTTGCCATCGTGAATGGCCTCGACCAGTGGGATCGCCGACAGGCCCTTCTGCGGAATCGATTCTTCCGTGACGCCCCAGACGCCTGCGATGTATTTACGATGTTCGGGGTTGCTGATGTCGCGGCTGCCAGGGAGTTGATCGCATTTCTGTCCCTGCTCGCGCGCACCCTGCCCGTTGCCTTGGCCTGTGATCATGGCATAGCCGCACCCTTCGCGTCCTATGCGTCCACTGGCCACAACCAGGTTGATCGCAGCGATGCAGTTGTCAACACCCTTCGAATGGTGCTCGATGCCGCGTGCATGAAGCAGAAAGCTGGTAGGAGCGGGACCCCAAAGTTCGGCAGCCTTTATGATCATTTCCGGAGGAACGCCCGCGATTTTCGCCGAGTACTCAGGCGTGTACTTTTTCACCGCTTCCATCACAGCGTCAAAGCCGGTGGTGTGTTGCGCAATGAAATCGCGATCGATCCAGCCACGCTCGATCATGATGTGCAACATGCCATTGAATACGCCGATATCGCCGCCCGAGCGTACGGGAATGAACAGATCAGCGTTGCGCGCAATGGGAGTCATGCGTGGGTCAAGAATGATCAGTTTGGCGCCCTTTTCGCGCGCCTGCCACAGATAGTCCGTTGTGATCGGCGCGCACTCCGCGATGTTTGCCCCGGCGGCCAGAATGACCTGTGCTTTTGTGATGTCGCTCCAGGGATTCGCGCTGCGATCAATGCCGAAGACTTTCTTCGAAGCCGCACCGGCGGAGACCATGCAGAGTCGTCCGTTGTAGTCGATGTTGGCGGTCTTCAGCGCAACCCGCGCGAACTTGCCCATCAAGTAGGCCTTCTCGTTTGTAAGCGAGGCTCCGGTCAACAACGCGAAAGCGTCATTGCCATACTTCTGCTGAATGCGGCGAATCTCGCTGACAACGCGGTCCATCGCCGCATCCCAACCGATTGGCAAAAAGCCCTTTCCTTCCACACGCTCCAGCGGACTCTTCAGGCGGTCCGGATGTTCATCCTGCATGTAGCGCTTCACACCCTTTGGGCAGAGCTTGCCTCGATTAAACGGAAAGTCCTCCCACGGCTCGAAACCTACAACCTTGTTTTCGCGCACGCGCAGTTGAATTCCACACTGCTGCCCGCAGAAGCAGCAATGAGTCTTTACCAGCTTCTCGTCTTTATCGGTGTGAGCCCATCCGCCGGGAGGAACTGTATGCAGCGTGGGGCCGAATTGTTTGACCAGTTCAGGAATATCTGTCGGAAGCTTTGCCACTGTTACAGTTCCTTTCCCATCCCGCGTACGTCTTTGCCGAGGGATTTCCAGAGACCGTCCTGCGCCAGCGCAAGATTCTTGCGGCGGCACGCAGGGCAGACATCCTGGTAGTGAGTTCCGTCAGCCATTTGATAGTGAATGCCAATCGCTGCCTGCACACCTTTGAGATCTTCCATCTGCATCCGCGATCCAAAGGCCTCGCCACAGCGGGCGCAAAAGGCCTGTTCGCCTTCGGTTCCGGCTTTCTTGTAGAAGTCCACTCCAAGTTGCGCGGGACGCTGAAAGATATGGAAGAACTTGCCAAAGGGCAAATAAAGCAGAGTAAAGATCACAGTGATGGCGTGCAGCTGCGAGAGAAAGACATAGTGCAATCCATGCATCAGGTGCGTCGAGGCAGTGAGGAATAGTCCGGTGATTGAAATTGCAAACAGCAGAATGAGGGGCAACAGATCGTTCGCGAACTGCTGGACTGATCTTGCATCCCGGTCGCGCCCGCGCCGCCAGAAAGCGAAAAAGACGCCAACCAGAACCATCACGGCGGCAATGTCCAGAATGTTGAAGGTCAGTTCCGCCACGACCGTTCCAAGGTGGAAGCTGCCAACAGGGATGCCGAACATGAAAGCATTGTAGATTTCCTGGCTGTTGCGCGCGGTTTCAAATCGCACCCAGCCAAACGAAAGCGGAAAGGTCACCGCAGCGGCGAGCAGGCATCCCCAAGCCAGGAACCAGTGCGCAGTCCAGCGGATGCGCGAACGCTTTCCAATAAAACGCTGCAGAAAGATGTTGTTCCAGAAGATTCGGCCCAGGTGCAGGATGTTTCCCGGCAACTGTCTGGGCCGCAAAAATAGCTGCCAGCCTCGATACCAATACAAACGAGTAGGCGGCCTTCGTAGCCACATTGAGTATCGATAGCCAATCCCAAACGCGGCAAAGACCGATGCGCCCGCGTAGGACACGAGTGCCGGATCGAAGTCCTTTAGACTGCGGCTGCCAACGAAGATTGCAGCAATCAGGGATGACGCCACAAGCAAGCCCCATCCGAATGCATGAGCCGTATCCGAACCACGAACTGGAAATTCAGGCTGTCGCATTTGCCTCCTACGAGAGAGCAACCGCCACGGCGGACGTAGAAGGCCGCCACAGTAGAACCAAAAGACAGATCAACGAAAAAGCTCCAAGCAGCACAAAGCCAAGCGCGAATCCACCGGTCTGCTGCTTGATGACGCCGAGCAGCAGCGGCGGGAAGAAGCCACCCAGCCCTCCGGCAGCGCCTACCAATCCAGTCACGCTGCCCACGGAACCGGGAAAATACTCAGGCACAAGCTTGAAGACCGCGCCGTTACCGAGACCAATTGCAGCGGCCATTCCAAGAGCTCCAATCGTGAAGGTGGCCATCATGGGACAGGCCAGGAAGATTGCCATAGTGGCCGTGGCAGGAAACACCCATTTCAGGATTGTCCGCCCCCCAACCTTGTCGGCCAGAATCCCACCGACTGGCCGCATGACGGTGGCCAGAACAACGAAGCCTGCCGTTCGCATTCCTGCGTTCTGCGGAGTGAGCTTGAACATCTCCGTCAGGAAGATGGGCAGGTACACCGCCATTGCCACAAATCCGCCGAAGGTAAGAAAGTAGTAGAGACTGAGAACCCAGCTCCGAGGGTCATTCAGCGGACGTACCGTATCCTTGAATGATTTGATTGCACCCCGGCGCGGAGCGTTGCGCGCCAGCAATATGAAGAGCACCAACCAAGCGGAGAGCAGGACGCCGAAGATCCAGAATCCCCAGCGGATTCCGGCAGCGGCTGCGATGAAAGGCGAGCCAAACGCGGCCAGCGACTGGCCGATATTTCCGGCACCGTACACGCCCAAGGCGAATCCCTGCCGCTCTGCGCTGTACCAGCCGCTGACGAAACCGACTCCAACAGAGAAACTCGCCAGGGCAATTCCTATAAAGAATCCGTAGATCAACAGGTGCTGGTAATCGTGCACTGTTCCCATCAAAAAAGCGGGAATGATGGAGATGAACATCACGAAGCTGAACACCGAGCGTCCGCCGAAGCGATCCGTCAGCATCCCTAGTGGAATGCGTCCCAGACTGCCGAGCAAGACCGGCAGCGCTACGGCAATGCTCTTCTGCACAGGAGTGAGATGCATTTGCTTGCTCAAAATCGGCATCATGGCGGAGAGCGAGCCGAAGACCGCGAAACAGAAAGCGAAGGCTCCCGTGCCGAGGGCGAGTTGAAGCTTGGGAGAAGGTTGGGATTGCATTATGAGTTCCTCGTCACCGCTGGGTTCGCAATCACCGTGGCGGCCAGACTATATCAGGAAACTACAGGCGGAGTGCACGCCCAATGACTTAAGTCTCAGTGACAACAGGTTTGTGACGGTTGCCTTGGATGATCGAGACCAAGTCGCAACCGTCCTTATTCGTGCGGGCGCTGGTGGCGCATTCCTTGAAATTGAGTGAAGGTGGAGCGCGATATCTCCGCGCTCCACCTTCCGGCTTTCAGTGCCCAGGAGGCGGAGTGGCAAGCTGAGTCAGCACCGTATGCGTTGGCTGCGGTCCTCCCTTGAGGGCAAGTTGGCCGAGGCGGCAGAGATTGATGGCATCTCCCAGGACTCGGACCGATTCCTCGGGGGCATGGAAGCCCATAGAGTTCTCCGACATGATGAAGTCGATCATGAACTGCCCCTTGCGCTGGTACTCCTGTGCTTGCTGGATGAAGGCAGGGTTGGTGCCGGCAGCCCGGGCGGCCTTGGTGTCGCGAATGAGATCCATCAACGCATCGAGGGCGACATTACGCAGGTTGAAGTAGCGGTCCTGTATTTCCTCGACGCGTGCCTTGAGTTCGCTCTCAGGGAAGTGATGACAGGTCTGGCACGAGCGGTTGATTTTCAGGATCGGACTGTTGACCTGGTGGTCGCTGATTTTCAGTCCGCCCTCACGCATATAGGGCATATGGCAATCCGCACAGGCTACACCGGAACGTGCGTGCACGCCCTGATTCCACATCTCAAACTCAGGATGGCGGGCCTTGATAAGTTTGGCTCCGGTATCAGGATGCTCCCACTCCTTCACGCCTTCGGCATCCTCGTGGGCGATGATGTTTTCGACTTTAAGCCCCTGCGACCAGGGGAAGGTCAGCCGCTTCTCCGGGCCTTTGAAGTAATACGTCACGTGGCACTGGCCGCAGACGTAGGAGCGCATCTCCTGCCGCGAGGCCATGGTGTTGACGTCGTAGTCTTTGACACCCTGCGACGCCTTGAGCGCACGGATGCCCTCGATAAACGCGGGGCGCGTGACGCGGAGTTGCATGGTCTTGGGATCGTGACAATCGATGCAAGCCACCGCGTGTTTGACCTGCTGACGAATCTGCGGATACGTCATGTGGCTCTTAGAGAACTCATCAAAGCCCTTCATGAGGTCGCCGTTGCCCATCTTAAGATAGGTGGTGACGAGCGAGGCATGGCAGTTGATGCACATGGCAGGAGGGTTCGCCTTCTGCCGTCCGGTGTAGGTCTGGTCGTCAAGCATATAGGCATGGCCCCGGCGCTCACGGTAGTCAACGCTGAAGGAGTAGCCCGCCCACATGGTTTTGAGGCGCGGGTCCTGCTCGAGTTTGGAGCGGGCAACGACGGAGCGAGGATCGGCGTTTGTAGGTGTTTGCGGCATGGCCTCGCTGCCGCCGTACTTGGTGCGCACCTGATCCACCGTTTTCTTGTAGCCGTCATACTGGAAGGGAAAATTCTTGCCCCAGATGGCCGGATCGTCGATGGTGTCGTTGAGTTCGACGACACGGTAGAAGGGGTTCTTCGCTTCCTGCTTGCGTTCGAAGATGTTGATGAGAAGAGCGGTGATGGCGATGGCTGCAACCGCAGCGAACAGTGTTGCGCCGATCAAAAGCCGACGTGAACGCTTCTTCTCCTGCTGATTCTGATCTTGATTCGATGAGTTCTTATTTTCCATGATGAAAGGTTCCTCCCGTGGCGGGAATGTGAAGAGTAGCAGTGGACTCGGAGTGTCCTACGGAGTTGTGGCAGCGCAAGCAACTTAACTCATTGCCGCCGTGTCGACCGGTGTCAATGGCCTGCACGATGTCGCTATGGCAGCGACGGCAGGCATTTTCAGTTACGTTGCGGCTGGTATTGCTGATCTCAATGTTGTCTGGAAAGTAACCGGTGGTGAAGTAAAGTGAATGGAAGAAACCGTTGCGTGCTTTTATGGCGTATTTTCCGGCGAGGTTGTGAGGAGTGTGACAATCGTTGCAAGTGGCGGCGTGCTTGTGGCTCCCTTTGATCCAGCCATCGTACTGCGCATTCATGACATGGCAGTTGGTACAGGCTTGGGGATCGTTGGAGAGATACGAATATCCCTTGGCGTAAACAAATGTGTAGCCGCCAAGGCCAATCATGGCCCCTGCAAAAATGGCAAGCAGCAGTGTGACCGGGACGGAATTCTTCATCGGGCCTTCCTGGTACATGACTTATTGTGCGTACTGGATGAGACGCCGAACAGAGTAACACCGCAGCGACTTAAGTCACAGCTCTAACAAGCTGCATTTCTCGTCTAATCGGAGTGACCAAAGTCGCTGTCGCGACCAGGGCAATCCTCTATGTTGTGTTCAAGGAGATTGCCATGACTTCCACAACAAAAACCGTTCGCGAGATTGCACTGGAACAGCCGTCGTCGATACGAGTGTTTGAAGATTACGGAATCGACTACTGCTGTGGTGGCCGCAAGCCTCTTGCGGAGGCATGCAGCGCTGGGAAGTTGGAGGTGGATACCGTGATTGCCGCACTCGAGGCTGCGGCGAAAGTCGCCACTCCTAGTGGCAAGGACTGGTCGCGGGCCTCCCTGGAGAGTTTGAGCGGACATATCATCGCCACGCATCACGCGTACGTGAAGAGAGAACTGCCGCGACTGGCAGAGCTGGCACTGAAGGTTGTAGCTCGCCACGGCGCGACCACGCCGGAATTGAAGGTGATTCAGACATCGCTGGCACGGCTGGACGAGGAACTCAGCCAGCATCTATCCAAAGAAGAGGCAATCCTGTTTCCTTACATCGTCCAACTGGAACGCGCCGCTGTTGCCGGAACCGCGAAGCCCCACGGATGTTTTGGCACGGTAGCGAGTCCAATCGCGATGATGACCCAGGAGCACGATGCCGCAGGGACACTCTTAGCGGAAATTCGCCTCCTCAGCCACAATTTTGTTACGCCCGCAGATGCCTGCCCAACCTATCATGCGTTCTATGATGGTTTGAAGGACTTTGAACCGGATCTCCATCAGCACATTCACCTGGAGAACAACATTCTCTTTCCTCGGGCCATCGATCTTGAGGCGTTAGCTGTTTCAACTACCTAGTCAGTTTTTTGGATTTGGCATTAGCTGTCTCAGAAGAAGGGTTTTCTTTAGGAATGCATCGCCTGCACAATTAAGACAAAACCGCTGCCAGCCACCAAGATGTACACAAGTTGGCGGAAGGCAGTTCCCTGGAGTCGGCGATTGCACGCCCTGCCGAGCAGGACGGCCGGAATGAGGCCGGGAAGACAGACCAGAAAATAGTGGGTGACCGAGCCTGTCCATAGTCCGGCAAAGAGGAAGCCCAGCATACCGAGCACACTCGCCGGCAGGAAGTAGCCCTGAAGCGTAGCTCGGAAATGTTCGGGAGACCAGCGACGCATTGCACCATAGATCACTAAGGGCAGCCCGTTCATGCCATAAGCGCCGCCCAACACACCAGCACAGAATCCGCAGCTGACCAGCCAAACCCGATTCTCGCTCTGCAACTCAGGGAGTTGTGGGGTGGCGAGTGAGTACGCAGCGAAGGCAATGATGAGAATGGCGAGTGCCGCCTTCACTATCTGCGGATGAAGGCTGGTGAGCAGTGTGAGGCCAACGGGAATTCCGAACACTGTTGAGGCGACCAGGTTCCCGGCGACGCGAACATGGATCTTCCGCCAGTCTTGCCCAACGACAACGATCGCAACAGCGATAGATACCAGCACAGCGAGAGGCGCAGCCGTCTTCATTGGCAGGCGCAATGAGAGCAGCGGGACTGCGACCAGCACTTCGCCGAATCCAAATGTGGAGCGAATTAGCGTGGCAAGGAAGACAACGAGCAGGATGTAGATCGAGATGGAATTGATCGAATTCTCCCTACTCAATGCTTCGAGGCATGCAACGCAAGTTGGAATGCAACCCGCAAGCGGCGCGCCGAAGATAACACTCTCCTCATCGCGGCGGCTTCTCCATAGAACACTGCGGACATTCACCGACACGTTGCATCAAGTCGTCCACCAGTGCCTCATAAGTTCCATGAGCATAAAAGCCGAGACCGGATTCCGCAACTGTGAACTGCTGCATAAGTAATTCATCATCCTCCACAGACAAAACCTTTCCGGTCATAGGAAACAGCAGGTATTCTTCCTTCCATATGTGCGCCGGGTATAGGGTGACAAGGCCCTGCAAAACCTCGATCAGGCGCAGACGTCCGCTTTCTTGATTCGCGATATACACGGCCGCGGCTGCAGCAAGATCATCCGTTGATTGCCGCCCTTTGACGTGCTCTCCCCTCAGGGCCGCCAGCGGACATCCCGTAGGCGGAACGCCCCTGGATTCCAGCAAAGGAAATAGGTAGCTCTCCTCTTTACCGTGGTGGCACTGATCGCCGAACTCTCTCATAAAACGAACGAGTTCCCGCAAGATATCTGCATCAATCGAATGTTTCAATTCCAACTGCTCGACAGTCCGCGCCATAACGGCAACTGCTTTCTGAATTACTTGGTGCTCACGTTCGAGAACTTCTGTCGCTTTACCCAAAACATGCCCCCTCGTACTCACTTGTGTTCATCATAGTGAGATATGTGAGCTGAAGCGAGTCTGCAAACACGCCTTTAAAAAGGATGCTGAGCACCAGAGTCTCTTCGGCAAACGGGCGGCAAGAAACTAAACCCCAGAGCGCCGGCGCCTGTTCAATTGTCCACACTCAATTCGTTCTCGCCACTATCGTCGCAGCGTCTCGCATCTCGGCCAAGGTCAGAACCTGATACGTTGCGAAATTGAACACGGGAGACATTGCCAACAGCGGGTCGAGTTCTTCATTGGACTCTACCTTGCAAGAGAGTACGGTAGCGGCGGATCTGCTATTGGGCGCCAAGCCGCAAAGATGCTACGCGGTCTGGCTCCGGTGTTTACTATTACTTTGCACTTCGGCTGTTTTAACCAGCAAAGTCTGAAACACGTGGAGGCTGCCAGCCATAAACCGTGCTGCCGAACCCGCCATGTAAAGTCGCCACACTCGGTACGTAACGTCATCAGTAGCACGGCGTGCCTCGTCCGCATGACTCTCCAGCCGGCGCACCCAGTGGCGCAGTGTCAGCCCATAGTGCTCGCGTAAGTTCTCAGTTGAGCGCACCTCGAAGGCAGCCATCTCCGCGGCGCGAAGCATTTCGTGGATCGGTTCAAGGTCGCCGTCAGGGAACACGTAGGCGTCGGTAAATGAACCCGCGCGGTGTGCCGGCTCGTCGGGCGGGCGCGAAATGCCACTATTAAGGAACGCTCCGTCTTGCGATAACAGCCGCCATATGCGTCTGAAGTACTCTGGCAACCGCTTCGCGCCAACGTGTTCCACCATGCCGACGCTGGCGATCTTGTCGAACCCCGTTGTTTCCTTTAGATCCCGGTAGTCGCAGATCTCCACCCGGCAGCGATCATCTAGTCCTGCCGCTCGGATCCGTTCGCGCGTCAGTCGTGCTTGCTGTTGGCTCAGAGTAATGCCTAGCGCTTTGACCCGGAAGTTCTGAACCGCGTGGATAATCAGTCCGCCCCAGCCGCACCCGATATCAAGAAACCTCTCTCCGGCCTGCAGTTGCAACGCGCGACAGATGTTCTCCAGCTTGTTCAGCTGCGCCGTGTCGAGGTCATTCTCCGGGCATGCGAAACACGCCGTGGAATAGATCATTCGCGTGTCGAGAAACAATGCATAAAACTCGTTTGATACATCGTAGTGGTACCGAATTGCGCTGCGATCACGTTCTTTAGAATGCAGTGCACCGCGCATTCGTGGCGTGCGTTGCTCGTGTGCTGGGCTGGTGTCCGGCAACCGAAGCAAAAGCGACCCAATTCGCAGGCGTTCCCGCAACGTGCGCGTGTGCATCAGGAAAATGCCAAAGCGCACCGCTGACTCGATGTCACCTTCGATATCGCAGTCGTCATAGATATATGCCTCACCTAGGCTGAGCTCAGTGGGCGATGAGAATATGCGCCGCAGCGCCCCCGGGTTCCGGATTACAAGCGTAAAGCGTGTAGGTTGACCCTCGGTGGCTGGGAGCATCGAGCCCTCCCATAGGCGTATGGCGAAAGCGCGTGGGTAAGCGTCGCTAAGCACTTCATCGAGGAAATTCAGACTGTTTTGAACGGTCGTATCGAAGAAGGGGGAATGTATAACTGACATAACTTTGGACCTTATACAGACCTAGATGCGAGGCAACGATTCGAGGAATAGCAGCTTCTGTACTAAATAGGGTTACAGAAAAATCGACGCTGCTGCTGTCTCATTGGAACCCGGCCGGAAGCCGAGTTCGCAGTGAGGTTATATCTCTGCGCCCTATCGAAAAGGAGTACTGAAATGAGTAGTAATCCCGTAAGTCCAATCAGACAAATACCAATACAAAAACGAGAAGTCGAAGAACAACCGCGAACGCGGGTCGTGTTGCAACCCATTGCTGCACCCTCGGTCTTAGGATTGTACGGATTTGCCGGCGCTACCTTCATGGTGGCGGCACACATGGCACACTGGTTTGGCGGAACACAAACGAATATGGTCCTCTGGCCATTTGCTGCGTTTTTCGGTGGCTTAGCGCAATTTCTGGCCGGTATGTGGGCCTATAAAGCGCGCGATGCCGTCGCTACCGCAATGCACGGAATGTGGGGCTCGTTCTGGATGGCCTTTGGCACACTGTGGATGTTAGTGTCTGCCGATAAGGTCACGATTCCGGCAAACGGTGCTGCATTTCCCGCGTTAGGTTACTGGTTTATCGTTTTGGCGGCAATCACCTGGGCTGGCACCTGTCAGTAGCACATGATATGTCCGGTTGGAATAGCACGTGATATGTCCGCTTTTCGGGCGGCGCGGGTGGGAGATCATGCGAAGCATGGATTCCTACTCGGTGGCCGCAGTGGAGCGGGCAATGAAGGTTCAGGAAGTGATTTTGCGGGCTCTTGCAAAGAAGATTACGTGGTGGCAGGCAGCCGAGATTATCGGCATCAGCGACCGCCAGATGCGGCGTTGGCACGAGCGCTACGAAGAGTTTGGCTATGACGGGTTATTCGGTGCGCCAGGATAAGCCCGGCGCTTTCAGCGGGTGCAATTCCCGCCCCGGAAAGGGGAAGAGCCGCCCCACCGGGAATCGAGTCTTGGGCTCATGAAGGTAACGACATGGGTTAAGCGTAGACAGAGCGATGGCCAGGCCGTAACGCAAGTGAAGCGATTGAGCCTCGTGAGAGGATACCCGGAGGCCGACAGGGTCGAATATCTGGAAGGCTACAGTAGGCGACCGCAAGAGGCGATGGTCGCTGGAGACTCCGGCGGGGTCTGAGAGCACGGCATGGTCAGAAATGGAAGCGTCATGGCACCTGGGAGATCCACCTCCGTCTTAGCTCGGCTTTAATGGGCTGAGTATGTCAACCGAATGGCCAAACCTGAGGGAGACAAATGCGACGGTGGAAGTCGGACCTCGCTTATAGTACTTCGAGCGCGGGAAAGCCGCGTACATGGGGAAGAGGCGAGGCAGGTTGAGTTGCTGGTCCGGGGAAACATTCCCTGCACACAGAGGTAGGAGAAGGATGTCTACAAAACTGGACCAGATCATGGAGAAGGCGAAGTCAAATCCGAAACTGCGCTTCACCTCGTTGGCGCATTTGCTCACACCGGAGTTCCTCACGGAAACCTGGATGCAGATGAATCGGCGGGGTGCGAGCGGAGTCGATGGAGAGACGACGAAGGAGTTTGAACAAGACTTGGACACACGAGTTCAAGAGCTATGTGAACGCTTGAAGCAAGGGATCTATCGGGCTCCACCGGTACGCCGCGTAGAGATACCGAAGGGTCCTGGCAAGGCAGGGACGAGGCCGCTCGGAATTCCGACCGCCGAGGACCGCCTGCTGCAACGTGCGGTTGCGCGGCTGTTGGAAGCAGTGTTCGAGACGGATTTTCTGGAATGCTCGTATGGATTTCGGCCCGGACGTAGTCCCCATGGCGCCCTGCGGGCGTTACGCGGGATCATCGTCACGAAGAAGGTTGGACACTTGTTCGAGGCCGACATCCGCGGCTATTTTAACCACATCCAGCATGATTGGTTGCAAAAGATGGTTGCTCATCGGATTGCAGACCCGCTCATCCTGCGCCTCATCGGCAAATGGCTGAACGCGGGCTTCATGATCGGAGGAGTTGTAACGCGAACGGAAGAAGGGTCACCGCAAGGCGGTCCGATCAGTCCGATCTTGTCTAATATCTACCTGCATTTTGTTCTTGATCTTTGGTTCGAAAAGAAGATTAGGCCAGCGTGTCAGGGAGAGGCGTATTTGACGAGATTCGCCGATGACTTCGTGGTGAATTTCCAATACCGGCGCGATGCGGAAGAATTCCAAAAGAACCTGACGGATCGATTCGGAAAATTCGGTTTGGAGTTAGCGGAGGAAAAGACGCGGGTGATGCGCTTCGGACGCTTTGTCCGAGGGGATCTGGCGAAGACCGGCGATAAGCCGGATGCGTTCGACTTCCTGGGTTTTAAGCATGTGTGCGGCACGGATCGAGGAGGCAAGTTTGCCTTGGTGCGGATTCCGTGCATTAAAAGCCGCCGAAAGTTCTTGGCCAAATCCAAGGAGTGGCTCAGGCAGCATAGGCATTGGAAGCGGCAGGATCAGCAAAAGCAACTGACGATGATGCTGCGCGGTTTCTACCAGTATTTCGGGTTACACCACTGCAAGCCGAAGCTCGACGAGGTCCGGCGGGAAGTACAACGCCAATGGGTCCGTTCGTTGAGACGACGCAGTCAGCGGCACCGGCTTCACTGGTCCTATCTCCAAAGGCAACCCTGGTTCGAACTACCACATGCGGTGTCGGCACTTCATACGACGGTATGACTTGCACTCCATGAGTGCAACCTGTGGAGCCCGTTGCGAGAAATTCGCACGGCGGGTTCTACGAGGGGGGACAGGCACAAGCGGCCTCAACCGCAAGACCTGTCCCTACCCACCACCGCAGGCGAGGACAGCCCTCGCCCAAGCGGGTTCCCCTGGCGCTGGTCGAGCAGGTGCTGGGGCTGTACCGCGACCGGTACTTTGATTTGAATGTGCAGCATTTCCACGAGAAACTCGGCGAAGAGCACGGCATCGGGCTGAGTTACACCTGGGTCAAGCGAGCTCTGCAAGGAGCCGGACTGGTGAAGCGCGGCCGCAAACGCGGGGTCCACCGCAAACGGCGCGAGCGGCGGCCATTGCCGGGAATGCTGCTGCATATCGATGGCAGCCACCACCGCTGGTTTCAGGACGAGCGCTGGTACGACCTGATCGTGATTCTGGACGATGCCACGAGCGCGATCTATTACGCGCAGTTGGTAGAAGAGGAATCGACGAGGACGGTCATGGCTGGCCTGCGCGAGGTGATCGAGCGCAAGGGCTTATTCTGCGCTTTGTACAGTGATCGGGGCAGCCACTTCTGGCTCACCCCCAAGGCTGGAGGCAAGGTCGATCTCCACCAGTTGACCCAGGTGGGGCGGGCTCTGCGCGAGTTGGGAGTGCGGATGATTCCGGCCTACTCACCGCAGGCTCGGGGCCGCAGCGAGCGTAGCTTCGGAACCTGGCAAGGACGATTGCCGCAGGAGTTGCGGCTGCACGGAATCACCACCGTCGAAGCCGCCAACCGGTTTCTGCGCGAACAATATATTGACGAGTTCAATGGCCGCTTTCAGGTTGCGGCAGCACAGCGCGGTACGGCCTTCGTGGCTTGCCCGCGTCGCGATCTGAACCTGATCTTCTCGCTCCAGTTCGAGCGTTCGGTGAATCGTGACAACACGGTCAGCTTCCAAAATCTGGTCTTGCAAATCGAACCGGTGAGGTGGCGGGCGACCCTTGCTGGTTGCAACGTCATGGTGCATCAGCACCTGGATCAAACTCTGAGTATGACCTACGGGCCGCACCTGTTAGGACGGTTCACCGCCCAAGGTGAAGCCTTGACGGAAACCAAACCTGCGGCCAGAAAAGCTGTGGAAAAGACGCTCTGTGGAAAAGCCAGAAAGACGGCTTTTCCCCCGAGCTTTGAAATCCCGCAAAACCCGCGGGATTCCAACTTTCCCACAGCTTCGACGACGGCTGGTTTATGACAACAACAAAAACCAAACCGGACATTTCACTTGCTACAAAAACCGGACATTTTAACTTGCAATGAACATCACCTGGGCTGGCACCGTGGCAGCCTCGGCAGCGTCATCGGTCGTTGCAAGTGTACTGGGTTTTTTGGCAGCCGGATCGACGGTCACCGCAATCGCCGAATTGGCGGGTGTTGAGGGGCTCCGCATCCTAGGTGGTTACCTGTTTATTATTGCAGCCGTCATCGCCTGGTACGCTGCTACTGCGTTGATGATCAATTCGTCCTTCGGTCGCACGGTTATGAGCCTTGGAACCACGAGCGGAGGAAAATGCGAGATTCGACCAGGGCTTGGCGAACCCGGGGTGCTTCGGGGCCAGTAGAGCTTTGCAGGCATTCTGAGTTTAAGTGAAGTGTAGAGGAAAGAGTTTGAGGTAAACGGAAAATGCCTCAGGAGAGAATGGCTACCAACCACCTGGAAGACCGAGTCTCGTTAGAGGAGATCATCGCCTTACAGAAACTGCTGGAGGACGGTATTCCGAAGGGGGCCGAGGTTGAAGATATGCGAACCGACGACGGGCCCAAAGCTGATACGAATAAGCCGACGGGAGGGCTGCTAAAGCTTCTGGCGCTCTGTGACGGCCCTTCAGTTAAGGCGATTACGCGAAATGCAAATAGCTTCGTGCTCCGTATCATTCAACGCTTAGGTCTGCTCATGAAACATCTCTGCAAGACCTTTGGTCGCAAGGTATTTGCGAAGAGAGCTACGTAACGGTTGTGTATGCGTACCTCGGCCAATCTGGGCACTCCTGACTCCTGATATCCCGCGCTCTTCCCCCTACCTCCTTTCTTCGCATAGGTTTTTGGAGTACCGGCGCCGCGCTGAAGTCCCTAGCGGATAGCCGTGGTATGGAAGCTTTGGAAACGGAGGTATCCTTGTTCCGATACCGCTTCAAGGAGATGGCGTGCGTAGTCGAGACACTGCATCCCGCTTACTTCGCGCTCGTTATGGCTACTGGAATCGTGGCCATCTCCGCACACCTTGAAGGACTACGCATTATTGCTGTTGGCCTGTCCTGGTTCAATGCTGTTGCTTTTATTGTGCTATGGATCATGTATCTTCTGCGCTTGGCCTTCTACCCGCGTTCCTTTCTTCGAGATATCGCAGACTTCGAGCGTGGGCCAGGTTACCTCACGCTGGTGGCGGGTTTCGGCGTTGCTGGGAGCCAGACGATCATTATCTTCGGCTACAGCAAATTTGCGGTTGGAATGTGGGTAACATCCATACCGCTCTGGTTTTGTTTGATTTACGCAGTATTTGCTGCATTGATCGTCAAGGAACACAAACCGTCACTTGACAAGGGGATCAACGGTGGATGGCTAATCGCGGTGGTCGCCACCCAATCTATATCAATCTTGGGAACGCTGTTGTCACCGTACCTATCTGCACATGAGCAGGGTATTCTTTTCTTTACCTTGTCTCTGTGGCTGTGCGGCGGAATGCTTTATTTTTGGCTGATTTCGTTAATTTTCTATCGCTACACGTTTTTTCATTTCTCACCAGCCGACCTGACGCCGTCTTATTGGATCGATATGGGAGCCATGGCGATATCAACATTGGCAGGAACTGCTTTGATCGAAAGTTCAAGCCGCGTACCCTTTCTTTCCGAGATGCTTCCGTTTCTTAGAGGCTTGACTGTGTTTTATTGGGCAACCGCCACCTGGTGGATTCCAATGCTGGTGATTCTGGAGGTCTGGCGGCATGTATACAAGAGGTTCAAGTTGATTTACGATCCCTTGTATTGGGGGTCCGTATTTCCGCTGGGTACGTACTCTGCCGCTACTCATCGCCTGTCAGATGTCTTCAATATGCTCGCTCTGGTTGGGGTTCAGCACGTTTTTGCGTACATTGGGCTCGCCGCTTGGCTGTTAACATTTCTCGGCCTAGTCAGGACTCTCTTAAGTTCTGCGAAAGAGATAGCACCCTGAGATAAATGCTCTCCCAGGCTGCTACAGACTGATCGCCCGAAAACGTTTCGCGAATGCCAGATTCAATGGCAGCACGCGTTCACGTCGGCGTTCCGCCTCCAAGTTCTTAGTTCTGGCGAAAAGAAGATCTTCTAGAGAAACTATTCCCAGCAGCTTGCGTGATCCACCCCTGCAGAAGCTCTACGGATAGCAGCAGCGCCGCGAGAGGTGCTGCGAAGGCGGCCGACATACCAGCAGCAGCACCAGCTACCAACAAAGTGCGCCTTTCGACGCTTGTCACATGGAAGAACTGAGCGATCAGTGAGCCAAATGCTCCTCCGGTCATAATGATTGGTCCCTTGGCGCCGAATGGCCCACCTGAACAACCAATCGAAATGGCCGAAGAGAGCCTCGCTGCGATCGGCTGACCGCATACGTGATGAAACGTATCTCTGAGCTTTAGTTCCGCGTGTTTTTCGATAACTGGTACTTCCTTCCTAGTCGGCGGTACAAACGGTTGATTGTGTTCGTCCTCGTATAGCGGGATAGTTCGCAGGGGAGTATTTTGTCTGCGGAGCACATATGGTCCACAAGTGCGCTAATCCTAGTTGCAATACGGAGTTTCGCAATTCTCGCGAGGGGCATCTCTCCCCATACGAAATCAGAGATACGGAAGAGAGCTGGCGAGATGCCGTGATGTGCAATAAAAAGTCGGGGCGCGCCATTGTCTATTTCTGGCTATGCACACAATGTTTTGGTCAGTTCACTCTTCAATTCACGGCAAATACCGGTGTGACACACATACCTAAGAGACAGTCTGAGCGCCTTGCTCGCAAATATGCATGAAAGTGAGGCTATCGTTGAAGCACATTCAGAAAGACCAGTTACGAGGTTACCGTGATCCACAGCACCAGCACGAGAATAACGCAGGATCGAAGGAATCTCCAGACATTCAACGTCATGAAACCGGAGTTGCAGCGGTCGCGCACCGGACGGAGAGTTCGCGGAAAGGCACTTTACCATCGAACTGGTGGGGCCGCTGAGACTGCGCACGCGTGTACATGAGGCAATGGGAAAACGGTAGAGATTCCAGTCTCGGTCTGGATATCTGGCGGTGAAATTGCACTATTGGACTGGTTCGACCGTCACAGACATGGCTGAAATCATTGTGTTCTACTGTTAATTCCTTACAACCAAAACAAGAAAGCTGTGGCCAGTGTGACCAAGGTGCTTGTAGTGGATGATGAGCGCACAATTGCCGATACACTGGCAATCATCCTCAACAAGGCTGGCTTCAAAGCTTCTGCCGTCTATTCCGGCATCCAAGCCGTCGAGGTCGCTAAGAGCATGAAGCCCGATCTCATTATCAGCGATGTCGCCATGCCAGAAATGAATGGGATAGAGGCCATGATTCTCATTCGTGGCTTTCTTCCGACCTGCAAAATTCTTCTCTTTTCCGGTCACGCCACGACGGTCGATCTGCTGGAAAACGTCCGTGCTCAGGGGCATGAATTCGAGATCCTTGCCAAGCCCGTCCACCCTCAGGATTTAATCGCAAAGCTGACAACCTGAATCCTTGGGGCTCCGGTAGTCGTCCGGAGGAATACATCCGGTACGTCAGAGGCCAGAAACACCTTTGACATCCGTCTCAGCATTACAGAGCCCACCGAGCCAACCGCTTAGCTAGAAACACGAAACCAGGTGCTGTCGTTGACCGTGCCCGGTTTAATTTAAGGAAGATTTCAAGCGCCGTTTAGCTAGGCGAACGGAGCCGTGGCGGACTGTTTTCGAAGCCACGCATTTCAACTTCTCGGCACCAATCCGACGAAGGTTTTGGTCTTTGCTGGAAGTGTGCAGGGGTTCCGATGTCATTCCTGATGCTATTGGTCTTTAATCACCCTCAACCGCCGCATCATGGGCAGACGGGTTAATACTCGGGCGATGAAATGGTTCTGGGCTGGCTTACCATAGCGGCTATGTTCGCTGCGAATTTAGGACTTGGGACAACCACATTGAAATGAGAGTTGTGCGAGGCTGAGCTCTCTGCCTCCAAGCCCTCTGGCGCGACCTCGGATTCTGGGAGACAAGGTGACGGCTAGCGAAAGAACCGGACGTCATGGTTAGCAGGAAGGGACGATCCCAGCGCGAACACCAAGACAATAAACGACACGATCAAAGCCGTCAGCATTTCATCCTTCTCAAAAGGCATCAGCGAAGCGGAGGCCGTTCTGCGAGGTTCCCAGTCCTCGATCATGGCAACATAAACGAATCTCAAAATACCTGGATTCGCAACCGCAATACCGGGCGTACGTCAACCCCACCAGAATCCACGCGACGAGCAAATTCTCGGACGAGTGGGCACGTTTGCAAATGAGATAATTGTCACAAATGGTATACCGAATGTACTTCCAAACAATTTTGCATACTTGTCATTCCTAAGATGTGGTGAAGCGACACATATGGGCTAACAGGGGTGCTCGTCGTACCCGTTCGCCAGGGCTTCCTTCACCCCGCCACCCAGCGAACCTGATCATGAGATTTTGTCGCTTCGCATGATCCGCGTTGATGCGAGACATCGCGCGGAAGGAGGCTGCGATGTCAGAGTTTGCCGAAGACAAAGCCCGGAGGGTCAACAAACGTAACTGGGTGAGCCTGGTACCCTACGGTTTGAACGAACAACACCCCAACAATGACCGGGACATTCTGGATTCCGTCTGGAAGAACCGGGACAATCTAGGCCATGCCTTTCGAATCGGTACCAGCGACATGCACAACTGGACAATGAGAGGCATACACCTGTGCGCCGTGTGCCTGCATTTGTTGCGGATAAACACCATGCCCGCCATGGACGCGCATCTATTCTCGGATGCAGGGCAACTGCGCGGTCTCTGAAAAGCGGTTGCGAAAGCTCGGACGCTTGCCAGTGCCAATGGTGCGCCGCCGGGGCGACAAAGGATTTCTGCCAATCTCCCGGGGCCAGGCAACCGAATTCATTGCCGACAAGTTGCGCGAAAGCGATCCCAAACGCATTGCCTGGTACATAACCTCCCGCGGGCTTACCAACGAGGCCTACTATGCCCATCAGAAAATCGCCGGTTCATCGGCACCAATCATGTCGATACCAGCGCTCGCATCTGTCATGCGCCGAGTACCTCGGGATTGAATGCGACAGTTGGCTGTGCCGGGACCACCCGCTCGTACTCCGACTGGATCGGTGCCGATCTGATCGTCCTCGTTGGGACGAACCTGGCGAACAATCAGCCGGTTGCAACCAAGTACCTCCATTATGCCAAGAAGGCCGGGAGCAAAGTTTTCGTCGTCAATCCCTTTCGCGAACCCGGGTTGGGCTGTTACTGGATACCGTCGGTGACCTAGAGTCGATTTGTTCGGCACCGGGATTGCCGATGACCACTTCCAGATCCACACAGGCGGCGACATCGCATTCTTTTACGGCGTTCTGAAGCACCTGATCGAGAACGGCTGGATCGACTGTGAGTTCATCGCTCAGCGCACTGCGGGATGAAGTGAGACGGAAGCGAAAGCGCGCAACTTTATAGCGAGAACTCTACTACCTGTTAGAGGAACATTTGGGAGAAGAATCGCCCTATGATCGGTTTTTGGGCGATGCCACGAACGGCGACGGAGCGCTCTTCACCCGTGAGATCGCCGTTGAGGCTGCCTGGCAGTGGTCGATCCTGTTCTGAACAACCAATACCGGGTTCTCTCATACAAACACGGCAGTTGGGGTCGAAAAGAGGTAGACGAGATCATCGTTTCAGATGGCGATTGGCACAACCCTGGCACCGAGGAGGCATCCTGATGATTTTCTCAGACGCGATCTACTACGCTGACGTAAGGCGAAAGCTGCGCAGCAGCAATTAATATACGGACAACCATGTGGATCGAACCTGCTTCCAGTGATCGTCAGGATGCGAAACCTTAGCTGACGAAACGAACCGCAAACCGAGGATAGTGATCGAATAAGGCACGAGTGGAGGGGAAGAGGAACCTGTGTCTGGGCACCCAAATCGTCAGCTGGCAGCTCACTGCGATTCTGATCTACAGCGAATAGGGACACCCCTTTCCACGGTGGCGCTGGAGATCGATAAGGAGATGTCGGTGGAATTGGCCAAGGAACGCGATCAGCTCCAGCTCTTGCTGGATGTAAACAATGCGCTCGTATCAAACTTAGAGTTGCATCCGTTATTGAACGCCATTTCAACCTGCATCCGCCGGGTGATGCAGCACGATTTCTCAGGTCTGAGCCTGTACGATCCAGAGATACGCCAGTTTCGGCTGCATGCGCTCGATTTTCCGAAGGGCAGGGGACTCATCCGTGAGGAAATCGTTTTTCCTGTGGAAGAGTCACCCCATGGGAGAGCCTTTAGAAGTCGCAAGCCGTTGCTTGTCAGACGGCTAGAACGACAGCAATTTCCCTGCGATATTACGGAATGGCTGCTCTCGGAGGGGATTCGGTCAGCTTGCTGGCTGCCGTTAGTGCGAGGTGATAGAGCGATCGGCGTGCTGAATATCGCCAGCATGCGAGAGGACGCATTCAGTCGCGACCAGATGGCACTGCTCAGTCAAGTTGCCAGCCAGATTAGCATTGCAGTCGAGAATGCCCTCGCCTTCCGGCAGATTACCGAGCTCAAAAACCGCTTGGCGGAAGAAAAGATCTACCTTGAAGATGAGCTTCGCACCGAACACAGCTATGACGAGATTGTGGGCGAGAGCCCCGCGTGGAAAAATGTTCTCCAGCAGGTTGAAATCGTCGCGCCCACCGACTCTGCAGTTCTGATTCTGGGTGAGACCGGTACCGGCAAGGAGCTTATTGCCCGCGCTATCCACGAGCGCAGCCCTCGGCATGAGCGTACGTTTGTGAGAATGAGCTGTGCCGCCGTGCCGGCAGGACTGGTCGAGAGTGAGTTGTTTGGTCACGAAAAAGGCGCTTTCACCGGCGCGCTCGCAAAGCAGATCGGACGCTTTGAATTGGCCCACGGGGGTAGCCTATTCCTCGATGAAGTGGGGGACATACCGCTGGAACTGCAACCCAAACTGCTGCGCGCATTACAAGAACGCGAATTCGAGCGCCTGGGCAGTGGGCGAACCCTGAAAGTGGATGTTCGCATCATTACAGCTACCAACCGCGATCTGGCTGGCATGGTCACGCGGCGCGAGTTTCGCGATGATCTGTACTACCGACTGAACGTTTTCCCGATTCTACTGCCGCCACTGCGCGAACGTCCGTCGGACATTCCCCTGCTGGTTCGCTACTTCGTCCACCGGCATGCCGAACGTATTCGCAAGAAAATCGACAGCATTCCAGCGGACGCAATGGAGGCCCTCACGTGGTGGCACTGGCCGGGCAATGTCCGCGAACTGGAAAACATAATCGAGCGAGCGGTGATACTGTCGCGCGGTCCAGTACTCCAGTTGCCCGTGAGTGAACTAAAATCTCCACCTGACTCGTGTCAATCCGAACCAATCACGCTTGAGGCTGCTGAGCGAGCCCACATACTGCGTGTACTTCGAGAGTGCCATGGCTTAGTCGGTGGTCCCAGTGGGGCTGCCGCCCGATTGGCCATGAACCGCAGCACGCTAAACTCAAGAATGCGGCGGATGGGAATCTCGCGCAAAGACACCTGGTGATGTTTCGCCACTCTGGCGAAGTATCGACACACAGGCTCACCACTTACTGCTCTCGGTAGAAAAACCCAGCAACTTCCGACCACATAACCACGCTTCGCTCAATAGCTTACAAGTTTCCTTAATCCGGAACGTTAGCATGGACCGTCACGTGCCTCTCATTGCGCGTAAGAATCGAACGTTCATGTCACTAACGGCGAGGATGAAATGCTATGTGTCCTATGTCAACACGATGAATCCTTCGCAGGGAAAACCCACTGCGTGCCTTGTTTGGAGATGATTCAACGGTTGCAAGCTATATCAAATGGGATTGACTCGCAGCCTGTACCGAACCGGAGAGCAGCGGCCGCGAATGAATGGTACGGAAAGGGGTACTGGAGATGAGTGCATTTGAACTTGCAAGCCCATACGTCTTGAACAATATGTCTTGCACAACGAGGGCACTACTAGCCGCACTGAATTGCGATGAATGCGAGCTCGAGACGATAGTGCCGAATTGAAGAGAGTGTTTTTATGCTGCGAGTCACAGTCGAACACTTCGATACACACGTCACACTAAAGGTTGAGGGCAAGCTCAAGGGTTCCTGGGTAGACGAATTGGAGCGGTGCTGGCTGACGCTAACCAGAACTCTTCCCAATAAATCGGTGCGAGTGGAGCTTACCAGCGTTGGATTTGTCGCCCCGGAAGGCAGAGAACTGATTGGCAGGATGGCTGCCGCAGGAGCAGAGTTGATTGCCTCTGGACCGATGGTGAAGGCGATCGTCGACGAAGCTTGTGCAGCAAATAAGAGGACAGCAACTCCGAAGTCTGTAGCGTAACGCACTTTGGCATAAATGCTTTGGGGCTGCCGCTATTACAGACGTTAGTCGAAACGAGGATACCGGAGAGCGAGTTTACGAAGATCAGATGTTCGCAAAACATCAACTCCGGGCCTTTATGTGAGGTCGAACAATGCAACTTGCGAAGCTGACAAGGTTATTTGAGGTGTACCCTCGTGTGCAGAAAATTGAATCTATTCTCTGCCCTGTTGATTTTTCGGAGTTTTCAGTCTACGCGTACGAGTATGCGCAGGCGCTGGCATGGCACTACAAGGCAACGTTGTTCTTACAGTTCGTTCTTTCATCCCCGAGGCCCTCTGAAGGTTGGTCAGACGCCTCTGAAGAGAGCTGTCGGAAAGACTGCGCCGACGTGGAACGGCAGCTTAAAGAATTTGCGATCCGCCATAGGATGACTGGGATTCGGCCACGATGCTTTGTGCAAGAGAGTTCGCAAGAGGGATCGGTGACGGATCTAGCCCATCTAATCATCTCTCTGGCGGAAACGCAGGCAGCGGATCTGATCGTGATGGGAACTCACGGACTACGCGGAATGGATCGGCTGATAATGGGATCCGTGACAGAGAAAGTGTTGCGGCGAGCCCGGTGCCCGGTCTTGGCAGTACGAAAACCTGCCCATCAAGTCTTTAGCTCCGTACAAAAGTCTGAACCAATCCCCGTGAGAAAAATGCTTCTTTGTACGGATTTTTCAAAACTTTCTCATCACGCGTCGGAGTATGCATTCTCGATGGCCATGGAGTACGGCGCGGAACTTACGCTGCTGCACGTGTTGGAAGATATTGCAAGGTCAGCAGACCTTCAGAGCGCGACTAATGAGGCGATGAAACTGTTGGAAGAAAGCATTGTGCCACAAGTGCGCGAGGAGTGCATCGTCAAGGTGACGGTACGGTTCGGGAAGCCGTACCAGGAGATCACTCAACTGGCACTTGAAAAACAAACTGACCTAGTAATCATGGGAGTGCGTGGTCGTGGCTCGTTGCACACGGCGCTCTTTGGCTCAACAACCTACAGAGTGATACAGCTAGGAGCGGTTCCAGTGCTCGCAGTTCATATTTGAGTATCTTCGCGAGCAGATGCTGTCTGTTATTACTTTTGTCCTTCGGCAGTTTTAACCAGCAAACTCTGAAACACATGGAGTCTGCCAGCCATAAACCATGCGGCCGAACCCGCCATGTATAATCGCCACAATCGGTACTTAACGTCACCAGCAACACGGCGTGCCTCGTCTGCGTGACTCTCCAGCCTGCGTACCCAGTGTCGCAATGTCAGACCATAGTGCTCACGTAAGTTCTCGGTTGAGCGTACTTCGAAGGCAGCCATTTCCGCGGCCCGAAGTACTTCGTGGATCGGCTCGAGTTCACCATCAGGGAACACATAAGCATCGGTGAACGAGCCGGTCCTTTGTGCAGGCTCGTTGGGCGGGCGCGAGATGCCACTGTTGAGGAACGCTCCGCCCAGCGGTAATAGCCGCCATATGCGTCTGAAATACTCCGGCAACTGCTTTGCCCCGACGTGTTCGACCATACCTACGCTAGCGATTTTGTCGAACCCTGCTATTTCGTTTAGATCTCGATAGTCACAGACCTCCACCCGGCATCGATCATCCAGCCCAGCCTCGTGAATCCGTTCGAGCGCCAGTCGCGCCTGCTGTTGGCTCAAGGTGATGCCAAGCGCCTTGACTCCGAAGTTTTGAGCGGCGTGAATGACCAGTCCGCCCCAGCCACACCCAATATCAAGAAAGCGCTCGCCGGCCTGCAGTTGCAGAGCGCGGCAGATTTTCTCCAATTTGTACAGTTGCGCTGTGTCGAGGTCATTCTCAGGGCATGCAAAACACGCCGTGGAATAGATCATTCGCGAGTCGAGAAACAACTTATAGAACTTATTTGAGACATCATAGTGGTACCGGATTGCACGGCGATCACGTTCTCTGGAATGCAGGGGACCTCGCAATCGCGGTGCCCGGTACTCATGTGCTGGATTGTTATCCGGCAATCGCATCAACAACGAACCAATCCGCAGGCGCTCCCGCAATGTATACCGTTCCATCAGACCTCTGCCGAAGCTTACCGCCGACTCGATGTCACCTTCGATATCGCAGTCGTCGTAGATGTATGCCTCGCCTAGGCTGAGTTCAGTGGGTGATGAGAACATTCGCCGCAGGGCTCCGGGATGCTGGATTACCAGCGTGAAGCGTGTGGGCCGCCCCTCTGTTGCCGGAACCACCGAACCCTCCCACAAACGTATGGCGAAGGCGCGAGGGTAAACACCGCTCATCGCTTCATCCAGGAAGTCCAGACTGTTTTGAACTGTGTCGTAGGTTGGAACATGCATAACTGACATAATATGGGCCCCTTTTACAAAATAGATGCGACGCCGCAATCATAAGAATTCCGGCTCCTATAAACATTTCTGTTACGGAATGACGAGTAATCCACCGTAGGCACAACAATGACGCGGAGTTGAGGTCACGACAAGCACTTTCCCGACATACTGGTGGGCGCGCTCCATCATGGGGAGGGACACCTGAGGAGTAACGTGATTCTGCGCACCGACGAGTGGATGAGATTGCGAATGGGTCAAATGTTTAGAAAACGATGACGAACGTACTTCCAACCAATTTCCTGTATTTTGTTTCGTAGTTTATTGTGGGCGATACCCCTGGATTACGGGGAAGTCGCAGTATCCGCCATTCCGTGTCCTGACGTTTCTCCCCACCCGGCTACCGAGCGCCACCTTTGTACGTAATGGTCGTCGCTTCGCAAAAGTCGGCGTTGATGCGCGACAACGTGCTCCTCGCGTGGAAGGAGATTTCGATGTCAGAGCTCGCCGAAGATAGGGCTAGAAAGCTGAATAAGCGAAACTGGGTCAGCCTCGTGCCTTATGGCTTAAACCAACAACACCCCAATAACTATCGTGACATTCTGGAATCGGTATGGGAAAACCGCGATAGTCTGGGCTACGCCTTCCGAATCTTGAGCGATGGTTGTTGCGATGGCTGCTCGCTCGGCACCAGCGGCATGCACGACTGGACAATGAAAGGAATACATCTCTGCGCCGTGCGCTTGCAGTTGTTGCGGCTGAACACCATGCCGGCTATGGACTCGCGCCTCTTCGAGGATGCCGGAAAACTGCTAGGGTTCTCCGAGAGGAAGTTGCGAAAGCTGGGCCGCCTGCCTGTGCCGATGGTGCGCCGCAAAGGCGACAAGGGCTTCAAAGCCATCTCCTGGGATGATGCGTCTGAACTGATCGCAAGTAAGCTGCGCGAAACCGATCCGAAGCGCCTTGCCTGGTACCTGACCTCCCGCGGGCTTACCAACGAGGCTTACTACGCCCACCAGAAGGTTGCGCGCTTCATCGGCACGAATCATGTCGATACCAGCGCCCGCATCTGCCATGCGCCGAGCACCTCCGGTTTGAACGCGACCGTCGGCTGTGCCGCAACCACCTGCTCTTACTCCGACTGGATCGGCGCCGATCTTATCGTTCTTGTCGGCACCAATTTGGCCAACAATCAACCGGTCGCGACGAAGTATCTACATTACGCGAAGAAGGCCGGGACCAAGGTTTTCGTCGTCAATCCATATCGCGAACCCGGATTGGATCGTTACTGGATACCATCGGTGACTGAGAGTGCTTTATTCGGCACCAAGATCGCCGATGACCACTTCCAGATCCATACAGGAGGCGACATCGCTTTCTTCTATGGGGTGCTAAAGCATCTGGTCGAGCGGAACTGGATCGACCGCGAGTTCATTGATCGGCGCACCGCCGGATGGAGCGAGACGGAAGCCAAGGTGCGAAGCCTATCTTGGGAGACGCTGGAGAGCGGCTCGGGACTGACGCGCAAGGAAATGTTCCGCTTCGCCGAGACATTCGGCAAGGCTCGCCATGCCATCATCGTGTGGAGTATGGGCATCACCCAGCACGCTTACGGAAGCGACAACGTTCGGGCAATCGTCAACCTGCAGCTTGCCAAGGGCAACATCGGCCGCGAGCACACCGGACTGATGCCGATTCGCGGGCACAGTGGCGTCCAGGGCGGGGCCGAGATGGGCGGAATGCCTAGTGCGTATGTAATGGGTTTCCCAGTAGGAGAGGTGAACGCGAAGAAGTTTGCCTCTGCCGAGATGTGGGGCTTCGAGCCGCCTTCCTGGAAAGGGCTCAGCGCCGCGCATATGGTTCTGGCCGCCGACCGCGGCGAAATCGACGCGCTCTGGCAGAGCGGCGGCAATTTCAAGTCAACGCTGCCGGAGCCGGAAATGGTCAACCGTGCTCTCGGCAAGATTAAGCTGCGCATTCATCAGGACATCGTCGCCAACCCAACGATGTTTGTCGAGCCGGCTGATATGGTCGTGCTTCTGCCCTCTCGAACGCGTTACGAGCAGCGCGGCGGAGGAACCGAGACCAGCACCGAACGGAGGGTAATCTACAGTCCCGAGATTCCCGGACCGCGTCCGGGCGACACTCGCGACGAATGGGAGATCCCGGTCATGGTGGCCCGCAAATTCGATCCCGCGCGCGCTGTGGCGGCTTTCCCATGGCGGGATACGCAAGACATTCGCAACGAAATTGATCGTGTTTGCCCGACGTACAAAGGCATTGCGAAGCTGCAGAAAAAGGGTGATCAGTTCCAGTACGGAGGCCCGCGTCTATTGGTGGACCGGTGCCTTACGCCCGACGGCCTGGGCCATTTCACCGCCGTACCGCTTCCGGAAGAGGCTGTCCCCCAAGGCCGTTTTTTGCTGTCAACACGACGTGGCAAGCAGTTCAACAGCATCCTGATGGCCGATAAAGACCCACTTACCGGTGCCAGGCGCGACGACATCATCATGTCCGCCGAAGATGCCCAGCGCATGGGCCTGAAGAGCGGGGACGCTATTACGCTGCGCAACGAACTCGGATCGTTCTCGGGACGTGTGCGCGTTGACCGCATCAAGCCTGGCTGCCTCCAGGCGCATTGGCCCGAAATTAACGTGATCATACCCGCCGGTCGGCTGGATCCAAGTGGAGTGCCTGATTACAACGCGACCGTGGAGGTAGTTGGAGGAAGCTGCCTGGGCGCGGTCGACGCAACTAGCGGTAGCATGGCTGCCGATTAGAGCTGTTGAAGCACGGCAGGTAAGGAGTTGAATCGTGATTCCGCGCATGGTGTCCGTAACCGGAGTCAAGGAATGGAACGAGGGCGAGTTGCGCACGCTGGACGACTACCTCGTCGGCGAAGAGCCGCTTGAGATTCGCGTCGGCGATGTCGCCCTCAGCGTCACGATGCGCACCCCCGGCCACGACATGGAACTAGCAACCGGCTTTCTTTTCACCGAGGGCCTGATCTCTGATCGGAAGCAAGTCGCATCCGTCCGCCACGAGCCCGATGCCAGACAGAACGGCGCTAATTACGTCCGGGTGGATCTGGCTCCCGGCGTTGTGCTTGATTCCAAGGCCAGCCAGCGTAACTTCTACGCTACTTCAAGTTGCGGAGTCTGCGGCAAGGCTTCGATAGATGCGGTGCGAGTGCGCAGGATCAAACCTGCCAACTCAGAATGCACTGTTGATCCTGAAGTGCTCTGCCGCTTGCCCGATCAACTCCGCACGGCGCAACCCGTCTTTAACAGAACTGGTGGATTGCATGCCGCCGGCCTGTTCAGCCTGAGCGGTGAGTTGCTAGTTCTACGCGAGGACGTAGGCAGGCACAATGCGGTCGACAAGGTGGTCGGATGGGCGCTGGCAAATGATCGCCTGCCGCTGAGCAATTCGCTGCTCATGGTAAGCGGGCGCGGCGGCTTTGAGATCGTGCAAAAAGCTTTGGTGGCGGGCGTTCCGCTGCTCGCCTCGATATCGGCGCCCTCTGACTTGGCGGTGAATCTCGCACGCGAGTTCGGTATGACGCTCATCGGATTTTTGCGGGGACGAAGATTCGTTATTTACTCGGGAGCGGAACGGCTTGCGGCTGCTACTCCTCAGATAGCTGAGTCCAAACGCGTCGCTTGATACGGAATGGAGGTGAAACGGAAGCGGTCAGACGGCCTCGTGGTCTCCACACCAACTTCCGCCTCAGGAATTAACCGGTCCTCGCAGTGAGCCTGCGAATGCAGTGGTTTCGGCTAGATCCGCCACGCCATCATTACTAAGAAATGGAGAAAAGCCATGACCACAGATCGTATCGCTAACCGCTGGGGAATTGCTGTTGCAGCGGTCATCATGCAGCTCTGCCTGGGCGCAGTGTACGGTTGGAGCGTTTTCGTCAAGCCTCTAACCAATTCCGCGCACTGGACACTCACACAGGTTTCACTCAACTTCACGCTAGCCATTGTCTTCCTCGGGGTGGGAACCGTCATCGGTGGACTCTGGCAGGATCGCGTCGGCCCACGCCGGGTCGCCACCGTTGCCGGCATCCTTTACGGCATTGGCTATATGGTGGCGGCCTTGGCAGCGGCCCATCACTCCCTCGCTGGGATGTACTTTGGCTACGGTGTTCTGTCCGGACTCGGCATGGGCATGGGATATATATGTCCGGTTGCGGCTTTGGTGAAGTGGTTCCCAGATCGTCGCGGCCTAATGACTGGAGTCGCAGTCTGTGGCTACGGCGCGGGCGCACTGGTAATGAGCCCTCTCGCCGCCCGGGAAATCCTTGCCGTGGGCGTGCCGGGAACTTTTCTGACGTTAGGAATTGTGTACCTGATCCTGGTGGTGATCATGGCCCAGTTTTATCAGAATCCTCCGCAGGGCTGGCATCTCGAAGGGTGGGAGCCGCGATCTGCCGTTTCCAAGGCCGCTTCCACTTATGACTTCACGGTGAAAGAGGCGATGTCCACGCCCCAATTCTGGCTTCTCTGGATCATGCTCTTCCTGAATGTCTCCGCCGGAATCATGATCATCAGCCAGGCTTCGCCGATGGCACAGCAGTTGGTAGGGCTCACCCCTGTTGCCGCCGCTGGCATTGTAGGTGTGATCTCGATTTTCAACGGTTTTGGACGCGTCTTCTGGGCAGCGGTTTCCGACTATCTCGGTCGCGCCCGCGTTTATTTTCTGCTGTTTCTCATTCAAGTAGGCGCTTTCTTCGCTCTGCCGCACCTGCATACGGCGGCGCTGTTCACCACGGCGGTCGCGCTCGTTGGACTCTGTTATGGCGGCGGCTTCGGCACCATGCCGTCTTTCACCGCAGACTTCTTCGGCGCCAAGTACATGGGAGGAATCTATGGCTGGATCTTGCTCGCTTGGGGTGCCGGTGCAATTCCGTCGCCCATTCTGATTGCTCGGGTCCGGCAAACCTCTGGGACGTACCAGGCTGCGATTCTCGTCATTGCCATTGTGATGGTGTGTTCGCTCATCTTGCCACTCATCGCCCGCCGCCCGAAAAACACGCTCGGGAAAGTCATCACACTGCCGAAGGAGAGGGCTGCTGCATAGTTTCGCTTTGCACGCAGTGGTGAGTTGCATGGGCAGCAAAATGGTGATCATGGTTATCACGAGGTAAATCGATGTTGCAGTCAGAAGTTGGCGGTAGCGTTAGCAATGGGGATTTTGACTCTCCGGTTAGTGCGCTGAAGATTAAGAAGATTATACTGCCGGTTGATTTCCCTAATACCTCACTGGGTCTGCTCCATCAGGCTGCGGCATTAGCCCACCATTTTCATTCTGAGGTGGTGATGCTGCACGTCATGACGGAGCTGAGCCACGAGACCGGCGCACACGACAACGGCCTCCAGATTTCTGGTTCGCATAGGGAGACGATCATAAGAGCCCAGAAAAACTTAGACCGGTATCTCGGACGGGAGTTTAGAGGTCTTGCCATTCATCGCATGTTGGTTAATGGCAACCCGGTCCAAGCATTTGTGCAGGCGGCTCAGGCGGAGAAAGCCGACCTGATCATGATGTCATCCCATGGATTGACGTTCAGCCAGTTTCTTCTTCACCCAGGGACAGCGAAAGTGAACGATTGCCCAATTTGGACCAACCCTCAGGTGGAGGAGTCACCGGCGCAGGAGTTCGTTATTCGCAACATCCTGTGTGCAGTCGATTTCGACCCACCTAGTCACACAACTGTGTCGTGGGCTGCACAGATGGCCGCAGAATTCGGTGCCCGTCTTACGCTCGCCCACGTCACTGCCTCATTGAAGCGTTGGGGACCTGGCGGCAGCTACGTCGATCCAGAATGGAAGAAGCTGCTTGTCAGCGCGGCTTCTCAGCATCTCGAAAAGCTGCGGCAAGATTGGGGCATTGAGGCAGATATATTTATCGGCAATGGGGACATGCCTAATGTGCTGGGCCAAGCTGCGAAGCAGACAAAGGCAGATTTGTTAGTGAACGAATGCTACCCGTATTGCGGTAACTTGGGTCTTCACGGCTTCTCAATTATCAGTTCTCTGCCGATTCCAGTTCTGAGCGTATGAGAGCAAGAGGTCCTATCCCCTGGGTACTGGAGTTACTGTGGGCACCGAGGATTTCATATCTCGATTTCAGAGCGATGCTGCTCACAACGACCTGTCGCACCTCGACGATTTATCGGCTTGACGCTGGTTGTCTCGTCAATTCTGTTGCCTCGTTAATTCTGAAGAGGAGGCGCAACATGCCATTCGATAGACCAAGTAGACTGTTGCGAGGCTGCGGTCCTAATAAGACGCTGCGGTGGGCAACACCCTCACGCGTGGAGAATGCATGCTGAGCCGCTCGAACAAAATGGCCATTGTTGAGGAGATAGTTGGGTGTCGGCGAACCCCAAACTAGTGAATATGAACATCAATCAAGCATTTTTCGCGCCCAACGTAGTATTTGAGAGACTGCGCGCCCGTTGCACGGTACGCCGGGTCAAGGAATCTGTCGTGATTTTTACCCAGGGAGAAATGCCAAGACAGATCATTCTGCTACTGAGTGGAGGAATAGCACTTACGCCCGATGCGATGGAGCCCAGCCTCTGCCGCGTCGCGGGTCCAGGTTCAATTCTGGGCTTGCCTGCTAACTTGTGCAACCAGCCCTACAGTCTCACCGCGGTCACCGTCGGGGCCTGCGATATTGCCGTTCTCCCGCGTAAGCTACTTCTCGAATTTCTACAACAAAATCCGGAGACCGCTCTTGGCATAGCACGAATGCTAGCCAGGGAACTTGAACAAATGCAAAACCAAGCCGTCCAAATAAGGCTTGAGTCTATGCATGAGTCGCCGTCCTATCCAGTGCGACGAGGCGCGCGGTCTTCGCGCCGGAAGGTTGCGCCATGATGAGACATCTCTATATCAGTTTGCGCTGAATCGCGTTCATCACCGCTTCGAGACGGTTGTGGGTTCGCAATTTCTGATTGATGTGGTGCAGATGATTCCGTAACGTCTGAGCAGTAATGCCAAGCCTGTGTGCTACGTCGGACGAGTCCTTCCCGTCGGCGAACAACTTCAGTACCTGTCTTTCCTGCTCGGATAGCGAGGGAACCGGCGCGGCGCGCACCGCGCTTTCGCCCACCCCTGTAAGTTCCCGGGAAAGATCGAGCATTTTGTGGACGAGGTCTTCGGTTCTCTTCTGGTCGGTAATGTCGTGGGCAAGATGCACAAGCAGACGGCGGGCGGTGCGCGCATTCACAAATTCCACGGTCGACATATTGATCCAGACGCGTCGCCCCGATCGCGTCTTTACGCTCACGTCAAAGTTTGGTATGGCGCTGCTCCCTTTTCCGTTACACTCCGCCACCCTTGAAAGCGCTGGCCAAACTGGTGTGCCAAGCGGGCCGAGTCCCTCAAAGAGTTCATGGCAGGTCGTGCGCAGAGCTTCTTGCGCGGCGTACCCAAATAATTTCTCGGCCGCTTTGTTCCATGAACATATTTCGCCCTCCTGATTGACGGTGAAGGCGGCGTCGGTAGTTCGCTCGAACAAGTTGAACAGTTCACTCTCTAACATTTGTTACGAGTGTCCCTCCTCGAAGTACAGATGCCTCATGGCAGCAAATCGGTGCATTACCGCAGCCTTGAGTCACGTGCAATGGACTCATGCGGCTCAACCGCTGCAGAAATTCGAGCGCTGCTTTCCTCCTCACGATCCAGATCGTGCGCTTTTAGGTTACAAGGGAGAGATTGAGGTTACTCCTTGAGAATGCAAGGGAAGAACTGATTATAACGGTGAGAATGACGAACGTACTGCGGCGAAATCAAACTGATTTATCGCGGTACAGCACCCATGTATAAAATGGAAAACCATTTTTCCAAACCTTCCCTCCTAAGACTTTGTGGGCGACACCCCGGAACCCCGGTTACCGAACAAGCCTCATCCGCAAGTTTTGTCGCTTCGCAACAGCCGGCTCTGATGCGCGATACGAAATGCAAAATGCGGTGAAACCCAACGAGGCCGGAATTGGCCCAATAATCTGCAATGCTTGCGGAATCTTGTAAGCCGCTGGGCATGAGAGCAATGGCATTGCCGAAAGGTCATCATGCTACGGGTCACAGTCGAATACTTCGACTCAAACATCACGCTGAAGGTTGAAGGGGAACTGAATGGCTCTGGGGTGGAAGAACTGGAGCGCTGCTGGCTATTGATAAGCTGTACCGCCCCGAATAAGCGATTGCGGGTAGAACTCGATGGTACTTGCTTTATCGCTCAGGAAGGCAGAGAACTGATTGGCAGGATGGCTGCCGCCGGGGCAGAGTTGATTGCCTCTGGACCGATGGTGAAGGCCATCGTTGGGGAGAGTCGAGAAGCAAATCAGAGCACAACACAATCCGTGGCCTGATGAGCTTCTTACGATTGTTTAACGACTGGATTTGCGGTGAAGGAATGTATCCATGTTTGCCGAGCCAAAATCGCTATTTTTCTTGATGGTAATGATACCGCTCGTCGCCGGGCTTGTGTGCTTGTTCATTGTAAAATTCCAATCTCCTATTCAAATTCGTAAACCATCGTGTATTGCTGACGCCTCAAGTACTCCGAAAGCTTTTGATGACACCCTTGGCGTCCTCTCGATTGCAGATGCATACGATTCCGACCGCAGCATTCTTTGGGAGAACCAAGTATTCGCTCTCCGGCGCATTGGCTCACACGTAACAATCTCCGAACTGGTTAACCTATGGGACCGATACCAACACCTGTATCCTGAACTGTATGAACAGACAACTTTCTCGGACTGGATGGCATTTCTGCAGAACTACGGCCTGGTGGAGTCCAACGGCAGCTTGGTCCGACTTACGGCGAACGGTCGCGAATTTCTGAAGTGCCTAGTCTGCAACGCCGACCTTTCCCGAGCGAAATGAGTCTTGCGAGGAATAGCTAATGTTCGACGTTGTGACCATTGCAAGAGAGTACGGCAGCGGCGGATCTGATATTGGGCGCCAAGTGGCGAAGACGCTGGGTTGGGAGCTTCTCGACCGCCAAATCATCGAGCGCGTTGCTGCAGTAGGTAAGGTAGATCGCGCCTGGGCTGCTGAGGCAGACGAGCAGTCCCGCGGATGGTGGGAAAAGATACTTTCTGGCTTCCGTTATGGCGGTCCCGCACTGTACTTGGGGGGTGCCGGTGACATGGGAGTGAATCGTGACTCGCTGCAAGAGTTCACGGCCCATGTCATTCAAGAGGCAGGAAAGATAGGAAACTGCGTGATTATCGGAAGAAGTTCGGAGTGCGTTCTGCGCAATGAAGCCCGCGCGCTGCATGTGATGGTGTATGCGCCGTTAGAGGAAAAGCTGGAGCGGATGAAGCAGCGCCACCCACATGAGCATGATTTGCGGGGATTGCTGCGCCGCATCGATGCGGAGCGATTGCGCTATGCTCAGGACTATTTCGGCTGCGACTCACGTGACCGGGAGTTATACCATCTCTGCGTAAACAGTGCGCTTGGGATTGACATTTGCGCGGAACTGATCGTCCGCGCAATTCACTCGTCAGCGAATGGGCAGCGATCAGTAAACCGTAAAGCCTTCGGCTGAGCATCGGTTCCTTTACTGAAGTCTTACCTTGGTTCTTTTTACGTGACGTTTTGACTCGGCGAATATCCCTCTTGTGCACTCTATACAGCGCCGCATCCGAACGATCACGGGTAGCTGGTTCGATCCACAAGGCTGTCTGTAAATTGATTGCTGCTGCGCAGCTTTCGCCTTACGTCAGCGTAGTAGATCGCGTCTGAGAAAATCATCAGGATGCCTTCTTGGGGCCGGGGTTGTGCAAATCGCCATCTGAAGCGATGACCGCGTCAGCCTCTTTAGGCCCCCAACTGCGGCGCCTGTAGGACAGAACCCGGTGGTGGTTCTTCAGAACTGGATCGACCACCGCCCAAGCAGCCTCAACCGCGATCTCACGGGTGAAGAGCGCTCCGTCGCCGTTCATGGCATCGCTCAAAAGCCGCTCGTAGGGCGATTCTTCTCCCAGATGTTCCTCTAACAGGTAGAGTTCTTGCTGTTCTCCGACGAACTCCTTTCCTGCCAGTTTGACGCGAGCGGCCAGCGCGATGGCCGAGCTGGGTGACAGCCGGAATCGCAGGTAGTTGGTTCGTCCGAACGTCGGCGTTGAGTCGGCGAAAAGCCGCTGCGGCGGCGGCTTCAACTCCACCAGAATTTCGGTCGCGGTAGCTGCCAGATATTTGCCAGAGCGCAGGTACCAAGGCACGCCATTCCAGCGCCATGAATCGATGAAAAGCCGCAGCGCACAAAAAGTCTCGACATCGGAGTTCTTCGCCACGTCCTTCTCCTTCCGGTAGCCGGCGTACTGGCCGCGTACCAAGTCGTCAGGCTTCAGAGGGCGCATGGCTTGAAAGACCTTTGCTTTCTCGCTGTGCACGGCTCCAAAATTTCTATTGGAAGGCGGCTCCATGGCAAGTAGTGCGACGATCTGGAAGAGGTGGTTCTGGATCACGTCACGCAAACAGCCGGCGGTTTCGTAAAACGCGCCGCGGTTCCCCACGCCAAAATCCTCGGATAGGGTTATCTGGATGCTGGAGACATAGTTGCGGTTCCAGATCGGCTCCAGAAACGAATTGGCGAAGCGGAAATAGAGGATATTCATGATCGCCTCCTTCCCAAGGAAGTGGTCAATACGGAAGATCGAGTCCTCCGGGAACACCGTGTGCGCAACTTGGTTGAGTTCCCGCGCCGAGGCTAGGTCGCGTCCGAACGGCTTTTCGACAATGACGCGCGCATGCTCGGCCAGATTCGCGACACCGAGTCCTTTGATCACCGTCTCAAAGAGCGAGGGTGGAATTGCGAGGTAGTGCGCCGGGCGACGAGCATTGCCCATCGCCTCTTTTATCGCTGTGAACGTACTTGGGTCGTTATAGTCCCCACTCACGTACTTGAGCAGGGAAAGAAGATGGTGGAGGGCCCGCTGGTTATCGAACCCACCCGATCGTTTTATGCTGTCCGTCACCCGCTTGTGCAGACGCTCCAGGCTCCACTTTGGAAAGGCGACGCCGATTACCGGAACCTTGAGGTCGCCTCGCTTCGCCATCGCATAGAGTGCCGGAAAGATCATCTTGTGGGCGAGATCACCCGTCACACCGAAGAGCACCAGCGCATCTGAAAGGGAGGCAGCCATCAGTCACCTCCCTTCTTGGATGCGGCCAATTTCTCTCATGGCGAGTCTCTCGATATCCAGCCATTTTTTTTCTCGCGAGCGATTGAGACCTGCGCTGAGTGCTTTTCCCTCATCTCAACCACTGTGCATAGGTCAGGCGTAATCAATTTCGAAGCAAATCAATTCCCGCATTCGGAGGTCATCACTGTCTATACCCATTGAAGATTACGCGATGATCGGCGACTGCCACACAGCGGCTCTCGTCTCAAAACAGGGATCGATCGACTGGCTCTGCTTTCCCCACTTTGACTCCGCTGCCTGTTTCGCCGCGCTGCTCGGAACCGCCGAACACGGGCATTGGTCCATCTCTCCCGTAGAACCAATTCGCAGCATTCGCCGCCGCTACCGTGAAGGGACTCTCATTCTTGAGACTGAATTTGAGACCGACAGCGGATCGGTCCTGCTCATCGATTGCATGACGCCTCGGGAGGAAACGCCAGAACTTGTGCGCCTTGTGATTGGCAAGCGCGGACAGGTTCGGATGAACATGGAACTCGTGATTCGATTCGATTATGGGTCAGTGATCCCATGGGTAAGGCGCACCGAGACAGGCATCTCGGCAATCGCTGGTCCGGACATGCTTAGCCTGAGGACACAGGTGCCGCTTCATGGCGAAGACTTCAAAACGATCGGGGAATTTATCGTGAACGAAGGTCAAACGATGCCCTTCGATCTCACGTGGTATCCCTCAAACCGGGACGAACCCGCACCGCTGAATACAGATAAAGCGGTTCAAGACACTCAGGTCTGGTGGCGTGAATGGTCTGATCGTTGCTCCTATCAAGGCAAATGGCGTGATGCGGTACTCCGCTCGTTGATCACACTGAAAGCTCTTACGTTTTCACCGACAGGTGGGATCGTTGCAGCGCCTACGACATCGCTTCCTGAGCTGTCTGGAGGTGTGCGGAACTGGGACTATCGCTTTTGTTGGGTACGCGACGCCACTCTTACGCTGAATGCGCTGCTAAACGCCGGATACATTGACGAGGCACGGGCTTGGCGTGAATGGCTTCTGCGCGCCATTGCCGGCAGTCCTTCTGAACTGAATATTGTCTATGGACTCCGGGGAGAACGCAGGCTCACAGAGTTAGAGCTTCCTTGGCTGCCCGGATACGAGGGGTCCGTGCCGGTACGCACTGGCAACGCAGCCTATAAGCAGTTCCAGTTAGACATTTTCGGGGAAGTATCCAACACTCTTTTTCAGTGCAGTCAAGCCGGAGTCAAACCCTTACGGCACAGCGGGGAAGATGTGGCACTCGCGCTCCTTCAGTTCCTTGAGACGGGCTGGAAACAACCAGACGAAGGTATCTGGGAAATGCGGGGCCCTCGCCGCCATTTTACTCATTCAAAAATGATGGCTTGGGTGGCGGTCGATCGTGCCGTCAAATCGGCCGAAAGGGGTTGGTTTTCCGGGGATGCTGCCCAGTGGAAAGCTCTACGAGACAAGATTCACAAACAAGTCTGCAGCGAGGGTTTCGATGGGGAACTTAACGCATTTGTTCAGTACTACGGTTCCAAGAATCTTGACGCGAGCCTGTTGATGTTACCTCTGGTAGGATTTCTTCCTGCTGACGATGTCCGTGTAATGGGAACCGTCACAGCCATTGAGAAACAGCTTCTGGAAAATGGTTTTGTTGCCCGATATTTGGCAGACCCCGCCGTGGACGGTCTGCCTCATGGAGAGGGTAAATTTCTCGCCTGCTCGTTCTGGTTGGCGGACAACTACGTACTGCAGGGCCGTTATGAAGACGCAACTAGGCTATTCGAGAGGCTGCTAGATATTCGCAACGATGTGGGCCTTCTTTCTGAAGAATACGATCCAATCGCAAAACGTCTGTTAGGCAATTTTCCCCAGGCGTTCCCTCACGTCGGTTTAGTGAACACAGCATTCAATTTAAGCCGCGGTCTACGCGAGCCTGCTGTCGGCCCGATTGCTGCGGTTGGTCCGCGCTGAACAGCGTGTAGGACGATTCCTTTGGAGGGACAGCCCGCCAAGCGATGATCTCTCAGAGTAAATCCACGGTGTAAGATAAAATCGGTTTCCATATGCGAAGCTTGGCGTTATCTCCCGAAACTTTCCGTGCGCTTGCCCACGATCTCAGCGATTTCGCTGCCGACTATCTGGAAAAACTACCTCAGCTACCTACGTATCCCCCCGGTATGAATGGCCGTCAGACCGAACGTTTCTTCGACGGCGACATCCCTTTGGAGGGGATGGGTGCAGAGGCTTTTGACTCATTGCCGACCGTGTTTGAACATTCACGTCCGGCGTCTCCTCGGTTCTTCGGCTATGTGTTTGGCTCTGGCGAACCGGTGGGAGCGCTGGGCGAGTTTGCGGCAAGCGTGTTGCACCAGAATGCGACCGCTTGGCGATCAGCGCCAGCGGCAATCACCATTGAGCGCACGGTGATTCGGTGGTTGGCGGAAGCAGTGGGATGCAGCGGATTCAGCGGAAGCCTGACTCTGGGTGGGTCTTCTGCGAATCTTATGGGGTTGTGCATGGCCCGCGAGGCGAAAGCTCCCGCAAATAAAATGGGGGTTCATGGCGGTGTAATTTACTGCTCGACAGAAGCCCATATGTCCATTTCGAAAGCTGCAGCTCTGCTCGGACTTGGACACGATGCGGTCAGGCTTATTGCGGTAGACGAAGCGCTCCAAATGCGAACTGATGACATTAGGCAACAGATCACGAAAGACTTGCACGATGGCAAAGTGCCGATCGCGATTATTGCAAGCGCCGGAACGACCGCAACCGGTAGCATCGACCCGCTGACCGAGATCGCAGACATATGCGATGAATTCCGACTTTGGCTGCACGTTGACGGTGCCTATGGCGCGCTCGCTGCACTGGCCATTCCGGATGCGTTTCGTGGACTGGCGCGCGCCGACTCTCTTTCACTTGATCCGCACAAATGGCTCTATCAACCTGCCGGGTGCGGATGTCTGCTCTACCGCGATCCGTCGGCTGCGCAGCGTGCCTTCGCACACTCAGGAGAGTATGCGCGTGCACTGTCTGACGACCCTATCGAAGGGTTTTCCTTCTTCGAAGAATCCATAGAGCTTTCAAGACCGTTTCGAGCCCTCAAACTTTGGCTGTCGCTGCGATACTACGGGCTTCACGCGTTTCAGGAGTCAATCCAAGAGGACCTTCGGCTTGCTCAGATTTTGGCGAATGCCATTGATGCTGAGCCAAAATTGGAAAGGCTTGCTCCCGTTGCACTGAGCGCCGTGTGCTTCCGCTACGTTGGCGGAGCCGGAGACATCAACGCACTGAACCGGGCGATTTTAGACAGGGTAGTGCGACACGGACGGGTCTATATCTCCAATGCGGTAATTGGCAATTCGTTCTCATTGAGAGCGTGCATAGTAAATCACCGCTCGACAGAGGACGACGTGAAATCCGTTGTCAGCGAGGTGCTCGCTGCTGCTGATGAGCTTATGGGATAGAAGCAGTCCGGCGGAGCCTCACTCCGCCGGATAGAACTGATATTGCGCAGAACCGTCTGTTACATCTTCAACGACTGCACGTGGATTACTTCGCCATCCTTTTTGCCACTGACGTTCACACGAAGATGATCCTTCTTGTCAGTGCTCTGCAATAGCTTCATCGCTTCCTGGTTTCCCTTATCGTCGAACTTAAGGTAGTTCCCGTCTTTGTCGAGAATGCCGAAGCCGCTCTTGGCGCAGCTCATGGCGCAGGCGCGCGTATGCGCGTCAGGATCAGCCTTGACCTTAGCCGAACACTTCGTATCAATCATTGGAGCGTTGCTCCAGTCCTCGGCAGCCGCGAGCGCGGGCAACGCCAGGGCCAGGATGATCAGTAGCGAAATTCTCTTCATCACAAACTCTCCTTTTACGGTTGTACGGTCAGTGGATTAGGCGACTCGCTGGACCGTTTTCGTGTTCTCGGCAGTCGTGAGGTCTCGTCTCGGTGCGTCTTCGAGCATGGCCATCTCGCGGACTTCCGTGAGTTTGGCCAGCACAAAAGCGCCAAGCGACAGTTCGATATCGCGCACCGCGATGTCGAGAAAAAGTCCCTGGGTTACCAGACTGGCTGAAATCGCTAGCAGCCACGCCATAACGAGGTAGGCGGCGTAGCGCGTGAACCGGCTGAATACCAGCAGGCCCGCAACAATCTCCACTACGCCCACAATGTGCATGAACGTCGGCGCCGGTATGTGAAGTAGCCGCGGAATCATGGGATTCAGGTACATTTCCCAGTTCGTAAGCAGGTTAAAGTATTTGTCGAGCCCGGCGAGCAGCGGGGCTAGTCCCAGCCCGATGCGCAGCGTCCACCAGGCGTGGTTGAGTCGGGGATCGAATCGCATGGTTACCTCCACTACTCAATGGAGCGACGAGGTGCCCATTCGGTTACAAGGGAAATCGCTGTAACCATCAAGAGGGGTGACGACTCCAATGTGTAGAGTGAGATTTGAAGGAGAGGCGATGAGTAGTGTGCCCATTTTAGAAAAAGCCAGAGTAGAGGGCTGGACGGACGAGGTGATCGTGCATCGTGTCCTCAACGGAGACCGGGTTTTATTCGAACTCCTCATGCGCCGCCACAATCAGCGTGTCTATCGCGCAATTCGCAGTATCCTTCGCGACGACTCCGAGAGTGAGGACGTCATGCAGGAAGCCTACGTCCGCGCCTATGAGCATCTCTCACAATTTGAAGGTCGCGCGCAGTTCTCAACCTGGCTCACGCGAATTGCCGTAAATGAAGCGCTCAAGCGATTGACTGCCCGCGGTAAGCTCGACCCGCTCGACGAGGAACGGTACGAAGGGGAGGACGGAACCATGCCAGCGTTTCAGTCGAATTCGCCTACTCCGGAAGCCAATGCATCGCGCAGCGAACTGAAAGGCCTATTGGAAGAGGCGATACTAGCGCTTCCGCAGATGTATCGTGCTGTGATCGTTCTGCGTGATGTGGAAGAGATGAACACAGCGGAAACGGCCGAGGTTCTTTCGCTCACTGAGACGAACGTAAAAGTTCGCTTGCATCGCGCCCACGAGTTGTTGCGCGCGGAACTCTTCACTCGTGCCGGAGCCTCCAGCACGCTGGCATTCGGCTTCCACGCAATCAGGTGTGACCGCGTCGTTCGCGCTGTCTTTAAAAGCCTAAACCAAGGAAACACTGGGGAATGAAAAGAGACTGCGCCGCAGTCGCGTATCCGTCTGAGATCTAGAATCGAGGAGGTAGGTATGGCTGCTAATGAAGTTCCAATGGCCGATTACGTATCCAAGTTGTTGAGCCGCGTCCAGGTTGCAGAAGGCACTACGGCCTTCCAATTCGAGAAACCATCGCATTTCGATTTCAAACCCGGGCAGTCCGCGGACGTGACCTTGCCTGATCCTCCAGAGACTGACTCCGAGGGGAACACGCGTACCTTTTCGATCGCCAGCTCTCCATTTGAAAACCAGTTAATGTTCACCACCCGCATGAGGGACACGGCGTTTAAGCGTTCGCTAAAGAATGTTCCGCTGGGTACAGCGCTGAAGATCGCCCCGGCGATGGGTTCCTTCACGCTACATAAGAACCCAGCCAAGGCAGCTGTATTCCTGGCTGGTGGAATCGGGATCACACCTTTTCTCAGTATCGTGCGGCAAGCCGATCATGACCGCCTTCCGCACAAGCTTTATCTCTTTTATTCCAATCGGCGACCCGAGGACACAGCTTTTCTCGGAGCTCTCCAGATGTTGGAAAAGAGCAACCCGAATTTCCAGTTGATTTGCACTATGACCGAGATGCAGAAATCCGAACGGGACTGGAATGGGGAAAGGGGGGTGATCGACAAAGAGACGATGTCGAGACATCTGACCACACTACACGGCCCCATCTACTACATTGCCGGACCTCCCGCCATGGTTGCCGGCATGAGGAAGATGCTTGTTGGCGCCGGTGTCGACGAGGACGACATCCGAACGGAAGACTTTGCTGGATACTGACAAGTATCTCTGCGATTGTTTGTAATAGGCGTTCGGGTCGAACAGAAAAAGAGGAGCTTTCGAGGTGACAACATGCTGGTAAAAAGGCCTAAGACAAAAATTCTAGTTGACGGCGGCGATCCCAATGAGACCCTCCGGATTAAGAGCTTGATCGGGTTTGTTGATGGGCAGACTACCAATCCATCCCTGATTGCAAAAAATCCTGAGATTCAAAACCTCATTACGTCGGGTCACCAATTGAGCTCTCAAGAAGAAAAGGACGAATACAAAAACATTGTGCAAAGTATTTCGCCGCTTGTGGGAGATGCTGGGGTTTCCCTTGAGGTGTTCGCAGATATTGGTACGAGTGCCGAGGACATGTTTGCTCAGGGCGAGGAAATGTTCTCTTGGATTCCAAATGCCTACATCAAATATCCGTGCACGCATGAAGGTTTGCGAGCCGCACAAATGTCGGTGCATAACGGCATTCGGGTCAACATGACGTTGTGTTTCTCGCAAGCGCAGGCCGCTGCAGTATATGCCGCAACGAAGGGATCGAAAGAGCCGGTGTATGTATCGCCATTTGTTGGCAGGCTCGACGATCATGGCGAAGATGGCATGGATCTAGTCAAAAATATAAAGAAGATGTACGAACGCGGCGATGGCCATGTGCATGTCTTAGCTGCAAGCATTCGTAATGTCAGCCACTTGCTTTGTTCCTTTGCTTTTGGTGCTGAGCTTGCCACGGTGCCAAGCAAGGTTTTAGAGGAATGGGCAGCAAAAGGCTTTCCATTGCCAGATGAAGATTTCAGGTACAAAGGCGGCGATGCGAGTGGCAAACCCCTGAGGCCGATCCCATACAAAGAGTTGGATTTAAGCTTCCCATGGGAGAGTTTTGACATTGCACACGAACTCACAATCAAGGGCATCCAGAAATTTGTGGCCGACTATCAGAGTACGCTGCGACGGTCAGCGTAGTAGTCTGCTGCTGTCGTTGCCTGGGTTGTCCGTGGTGGAAAGGTCGATTGCCACCACGCGGAGTACAGGCTGTGCTCTCTTTATGTTCTTCGGGGCCATCCCAGCCGCCCACATCTATAGCCAAACAGCCGTTCTTTGCCTCATTGTCGCATATACCTTTGCTTAAGAAGGTGGATGCCTTTTCGCGCCGCGCTTCCGGTATGCCGTTGCCAGAACTACGCTGGCTGTTCAGCAGGATAGGTGACCTGGGTTCCGTGGAGCTGCGCGAATGGCGTCAGCGAATGAAGTCGCGTGCCGGTCGCGCTTGTGATTTCGCGCACTTCGATTCCTCGTACCAACAGTGCATCTGCAATCAGGGAACGGTGACAGCGCCAGGGTACAGCCTCCGCGCACATGACCGCGATCCGCTCCTGCCGTGCAAGCTCTATCAGCGCGTCCAAGCACTCTCGGAATTCAGGAGTTTGCATGTAATCGGCATAGCCGCGGAAGCTCGCGTTGTGCCAACCCATATTCACAGAGTCATGCTGCGCATGTCGGAAGCCGCCCAGGCCCGGCATATAGCTGTAATGGATGCGGGAGGAATGCAGAGAGGGGGACAGTTGGTCGCGATTGAACTGCGGATTATGTCGTGAACGCGGCACCGTGCGCACATCAACCAGCCTTTGTACTCCATGGGCCCTGAGGAGCTGAATGAACGCATCAATCGGGCGTGTGGAGTGCCCTATGGTCATCACCAACAACGGAATTGCGGTGGCGCGCTGCTTCATCAAAACTTCCGATTGCTCTCCATCTTCGATGAGCGGCGCAACAAAGAGGCCGCCCGAGAACGTTGTGGCAACACGGATGTTGGAAGTCTGCTGCTGTTCTCTCGCGAGTTGTTGCAGGACTGAACGGATGCCCTAGTCCGCCCACCGAGCCTAATGTGAAGTACGTCCGTCACCCACGCTGTGACGTTTAGTTCATTTGCAAACCGACACACCTGTCGGAGTATTTGGGCATCAGATGGTTTCGGGTGCGCGCAATCATCTCCTCCTATTTGACTGTCACTCTTCGGAAGGTGAACTCATGGCAACTGCGATCAGTCCCGCCGCACAAACTAATTATCTGAACGCCGATTACGGCATAAAGTCTTGGCTCCTTACCACCGACCACAAGCGGATCGCGCTCCTCTATCTGTTTTCCGTTACGTTCTTCTTTTTTATCGGCGGCTTCTTCGCAATGCTCATTCGCCTGGAGTTGCTGACTCCCGCTGGCGATTTAATGCAGGCGGATACCTATAACAAAATCTTCAGCATGCATGGAATCACGATGGTGTTTTTCTTTTTGATTCCGTCGATTCCTGCCGTGCTAGGCAATTTTTTGGTCCCGATGATGATCGGCGCGAAGGATCTGGCCTTCCCAAAGCTGAACCTAGCCAGTTGGTATATTTTCAACGTGGCCGGATGTCTCTGGCTGTACACCATGATGACGGGGGGCGTTGATACCGGCTGGACATTTTACACGCCGTACAGCACGGCCTTCTCGAATACCCGCGTTGTGGATGCTGCAATGTCCGTGTTCATAGTGGGCTTCTCGTCAATCTTAACCGGGCTGAACTTCATCGTGACGATTCACCGGCTGCGCGCCCCCGGCCTCACCTGGACGCGGATGCCGCTGTTTCTTTGGTCGATGTATGCAGGCTCGCTCATCCTCGTGCTTGGCACTCCAGTGCTTGCCATTACACTCGTCCTGATCGCTCTCGAGCGCCTGTTTGGTATCGGTATTTTCAATCCGAAATTGGGTGGTGATCCGCTGTTATTCCAGCACCTGTTTTGGTTCTACTCCCACCCCGCCGTGTACATCATGATCCTGCCGGGCATGGGAGTGATCAGCGAAATCATCCCTTGTTTCTCGCGCAAGTGCATCTTTGGCTACAAATTTGTCGCCCTGTCCAGCATTGGAATAGCGGTGCTTGGATTTCTGGTGTGGGCTCACCACATGTTCGTCGCCGGAATTTCGGTGTATGCGGGGCTGATCTTCTCATTGCTTAGCTTCTTTGTAGCCATTCCATCGGCTGTCAAGGTTTTCAATTGGACCGCAACGATGTTCAAGGGATCGATACGCTTCGACACGCCGATGCTTTACGCGCTTGGATTCATCGGTCTGTTCACAATGGGCGGGCTTACTGGTTTGTTTCTTGCTTCGATAGGTCTCGACATCCATGTACATGGCACGTATTTCATCATCGCGCATTTCCACTACATCATGGTCGGCGGGGGTGTGATGGCTTACATGGGCGGCTTGCACTTCTGGTGGCCGAAGATCTCGGGTAAATTGTATCCAGAAGCGTGGGCAAGACTCTCCGCGCTGCTGGTATTCCTCGGTTTCAACCTCACGTTTTTTCCGCAATTTGTTCTTGGCTATCTCGGCATGCCGCGGCGTTATCAGGCATACCCACCGGAATTCCAAGTGTTGAATGTGCTCTCCACTGCTGGCGCCTCGGTGCTCGCTGTGGGGTATTTGTTGCCGATGATCTACTTCGTCTGGTCGCTGCGTTATGGCAAAGCCGCACCAAACAATCCGTGGAATGCAGCGGGGCTGGAATGGATGACACCCTCGCCACCTCCTACATACAACTTCGACGTGACTCCGACCGTCACGTGGGAAGCCTACAACTACGAGGAATTGAACAAGCGCGAGCAGGTCTCTATCACTGGATAATGTTGCAGGGACGTATCGAGTGACCTATGGTCATCACCACCAGCGGCAGTGATGCAGATATCATTCCGAAACCCGCTCCTACTGTCACACTCACCTTCGTAGTGTACGCGGATAAATAGCATTCAGATGCGTTGGCGTGTATACTGGCGTACTTCCGGCGTAACCTAGCATCCCGGGTGGCGTCGCGCGTATTCATATCGTAGTTCGCTGGACTGAGGTTCAAGGTGGCTTCCAACTCCCCAATGCCTACATCCATTGCCCCCTCCGGTTCGCATCCTCCATGCGGCTCCCGCTTCGAATCCTTGCGGCGTAGACTTCGTCGGGTCCTCAAGCCCGAACATTTCAGGGGATATTCACTCGCGGTGATCGCGGTTCTTCTTGCACTCATGATGCGCCTGGCAATCGATCCCTGGCTAGGCTACCAGAGCCCCTATATCACGTTTGTTCTTGCGGTCGCGGTTACGGGATTGTACGCGGGCGTCCGTTCGGCGTTGCTTGCGAGCGGACTGGGGGCAGTCGTCGCGTATTTCTGTTTTGTGCCGCCGCGGTATCGGTGGGGATTTGCCGGGATCAGCGATGCGGCCGGATTTGTCGTTTACCTCCTGGTTGCACTTGCTGTTGTGCTCCTGGCGCGGGCGCGAAACCAGGCGAGCGCGACCTCTGAACGATTGCTTCAAGAACAGTTGCAGACTAAGGGAGAGCTGCTCGATGCTGAAGTGCTGTTTCAAAGCTTTATGGATCACAGCCCGGCTCGCATGTATCTGAGAGATGAAGAAGGGCGACCTGTCTCCACGAATGAAGCGACCAGGCAAGTTTTTGGTATTCATGATGATCGCGGGCCGAAAGACGGCGTCAGACTGCCCCCACAAGAGAGCACCCCGCAGTCCCGGGAACAGGATCAGGAAGTCCTGCATGCAGGTCACGCTTTGCAGTTTGTCGACAGAACATCGCATCCGGACGGCGAGCGCTATTGGTTGACCTGCAAGTTTCCGTTTACCGATCGGGCCCGACGGCGCTTCGTAGGCGGCATCTCGCTTGATATTACCGACCGTATGCAGGCCGAAGAGATTCTGCACAGGACGGAACAATTGGCGTCCGCCGGGCAGATGGCATCCATGTTGGCCCATGAAATCAATAACCCCCTGGCCGCGCTCACCAATCTGCTTTATCTGCTCGATCAACAACCATTACCACCAGGTTTCCAGAAATACGTATCTCAGGCCAATGGAGAATTGGAGCGCATCAATCACATAGTCGCCATGACGCTGGGATTCTACTTCGAAAGGGACACGCCAGCGTCCGTGCGTATTTGCCAGGTCATCGATGAAGTCATAGCCATGCTGGGTTCGGTAGAAACCTTCGGTCCCAATCACATCGATCGGGAGTTTCACTGCGATCCCTCCGTTGTCGCCTCACCGCCTCGAATTCGCCAGCTGCTCACCAGCCTCCTTGTGAATGCGTTAGAGTCCGGTGCGCATGGGATTCGCATTCGCGTCGCGAACGGGCGCGACTGGCACCGGAATGGACAGAAAGGGGTTAGGATTACTATCGCGGACGATGGACATGGCATTTGTAGCGAGCATCATCACCGATTGTTTCAGCCGTTTTTTAGTACCAAGTCCGAAAAAGGTGCCGGTCTTGGACTATGGACTAGCAAAGCGATCGTCGCGCGGATTAACGGCACCATCAGACTTCGTAGCGCGGTTGCTGGCGCCAGAGCTGGAACTTGCGTGCGTGTGTTTTTGCCAACGACGTCCGAACCACAGATCTTTGACGTGGATGTCAGACAGGTTGCGACGAATGGGCGGTAAGGACATCCAGCAGGTCACCCCCGAGTTGATTACTGGAGGCCCCGGTGCATTCGGTTGAAGGTGTTTTCATTCCAAAATCGATGTCCCAGCTCTCGAACCTACCGATTTGCCCCGGGGAATTTCCATGTGGGAGCAAAAACAAGATGATCAGGTCATCTTGCGTACCGCCTGCTCGGTTGTGTGTGTCAGACCCGTGCTTTCGAAGTGATATCTGCTGTTGGTCCGGTCGAGGGATACCCTTATTCGGTAGGCACGAATACGCAGTGAGCCGCGGTCTAGGCATCTGCAGGTACACCTCTGGCACGAAGTGGTTAGCCATGAACATCGAGAGTAGCAGGATCAGTCAGCCAACGCGAGATCGCTAGCGGAGGTTTGCCATCCCAGTCGTGCCTGCTCACCTCAAATGTGATGCGGTCAGCGACTCCGTCGAGAGTAGCACGACGTTGATCCATAGAATGTCGGCCACGAGCAGATGTACTACCTGAAGCCATATCGGGGCGAGCAGAACAACGTTGAGCGCTCCAAGTGTGAGTTGAAGGAGGAGAACGATACCCACCATCCCAACAAGACAACGGAGCAACTTGTTCGGCGATCGCCAAACCGCCGCTATCACCCACATCAAGAATATTACTGCTACCAGTGCCATGGCCGGATGCACGATCCGCAGCCGTAAGAGGTAGTGACTTTGGGAGGAAAAGTCCCGCGCGAGCGAGGAAGCTAACGACGCTGCCGGAAACAGAGTGTCTCCCAAGGCGGTTACCGCACCAGTTATTCCGGCAATCAAGAGCGTTAGTAGCAACGCCCCAATCCGGGGTGCATGCCGTGTCGACCAAGTCAAATCCGAAGAAGGCTTCTGTATCCAGAACGCCGTGAGCGAGATAGCAGCTAGCAACAGCATGGTGTTTGCCGAATGCAGCGAGAGCGATACAGTACGCGCAATCGAATTGTCCTGCGCCACATGCTCGAATAAGACCAGCGACGCACCCAGGAGGGCTTCGGTAAAGATGAGCAATGTCGCTGCGGTTCCGGCGTAGCGTGCTGGGTGTCTCCGCGGCAATGCTGAGCGCACCCAGATCCACAAGCACAGAACAGCCAGCAATGCGATCCCGCTGGTTACGCGATGGGTAAATTCGATCAGAGTCTGGATGTGCTGAGCGCGAGGGATAACCTCTCCGTCGCACAGTGGCCAGTGGTTACCACACCCAGCACCGGAGCCGGTGGCTCGAACGTACGCGCCCCACAAGATAACGGCGACGTTGTACGCCAGAGTGGCCCATGCGAAAGTCCTAAGCGCGCGGTGGGAGTCCTGGCGTATCGAGTCATCGCCGAGAGCTACGGCTGGATACTTGAAAGTCTCCCTAGCCATCAAAATATGTTACCTCGATGCGGCGGTTCTGGGCAGAAGATACGAACGATCTTAGAATTATGCCTCGCTCGCTCCCAACTTCTTCACCAATCTTTGCCTTCGTACTCGTTAAGGCCTTTTTCCCTCTGCAATGGGCCTGCGCTGACGAGTCTCAAGAAATGTCAGCAAAGAGAGCAACTGTTCGTCCGTCAAGTTGCCATTATAGGAAGGCATATTCTCAGCACCACTGAAGATACGCGTCTTAATTTGCGCAGTGCTCATGCGATCGGCTACATAGGTTAGATCCGGTCCGCGAATTCCACCATATCCGGCAATGGTGTGGCAGAACTCGCAGCCCTTTTGGTAGAACACCTCTGCGCCGTTGGCGACGGTCCCGGTTGGAGAACCCACGACTGCCAGAGGTAAGGGCGCGGCTTCCAATCGCGGAGACCACGGCGCCACATGACCAAGATTTCCGTAGTAAGCAATGATTATGACGATTGCAGCGATGATCAAAACGGACCAGGGTCTCCGCAGCGGACTTCGTTCTCCCTTGCTTGCCACGAAAGGCAACGAAATCAGGACAACTATGAAGATGAGCGGACCAAGTAGAATGAGGGGGTTCTCGGACCACCTGGGGGCAATGGAAAGTAAGGCGTAATACCACAGAAGAAACCAGTCAGGCCGGGGCGACGCCCCAATAATAGTTGGGTCAGGGGGTTTACCCAAGGGCTCAGGACCGACGATGACCGCCAACGCCACAATTGTCACGACGACGAGAAAACCGAAAACGACGTCCCGCCATGCGGCATCAGGCCAGAAGGGACGGCCTTCGCGAGCAAGCAGATCCGCATACCAGCGTCTATACGTCTTTGGATCGACAGGACGACCCGCCTTGGGTGGTTCGGAAATGCCATTATGAATGACCAGGTAGAGATGAAATCCCAGGAACATGAAGATCGGCGCAGGAATTAGAAAAACATGGGCGGAGAAAAATCTGCTCAGCGTGGCCCCTCCAACGGTGTCGCCAGCCAGAATGAAATGGCCCAACCAGTTGCCGATCACAGGAGTTCGACCGGCCTGTTCCGCGGCCACAACTGCCGTCCAAAATCCAGTCTGGTCCCAACGGAGCAACTGCCCAGTGAAGGCCATCAGAAGAGTCAGAAGCAGCAGTCCGGTTCCAGTGAGCCAGTTCACTTGACGAGGATATTTGTATGACCCCATGAGATACACGCGAACGGCGTGCAAGCCGATCAGAATGATCATCGCAGAGGCTCCGAAATAGTGGATTCCCCGCACGATGCGGCCGAATGTCGTGCCGCTGATGAAGAGCAAGCTTTGGTATGCGTCCCCGGAAGAAGCGATGTAGGAACTGGACAGTGCAACTCCAGTAAAACACGAAGGAGTCGTTGCCATTGCAACCCAGGGACTGGATGGTCGTCCCCACTTGGTCAATACCTGGAATAGCTATGTGCAGATATCGAGCGACGGCGATCTATTGGCGCCGGTGGGCCGCATGAACCGCACAGAAAAGAATGTGTCAGAAGACAATGCCGTTCTTCTCGCCCTGGGAAGCCGCGAGGTAGAAGGGCAGTTCGGCCCAGGTACTGGCTTTCTGATCACCGGAACGGCCGAATTCCTTTCAGCTGGTGGGGATTTCGACCTGATAAAAAGCCGCTTCCCATGGGCAAGGGCCGCCTTGAAAGTGGACATCGAGAGTATCACTCAGACGCTCTAACCTGTAGAACCTTGCGTAGCGCATTGAATGCAAAATGTATTGGTACTTGATTGTGGGTTTCTTTTCGCACGTATCCCTATCGCCTTCGCGGAGTCCAGCTGCCTTGAATGGCACAAATCTTTTCCGGGCTTCCCACGATGATCTCTTTTCGTCGGGAACACTAGGCCGGTATTCGACCCCATTGAACTCCGTCCTAGAGCGGAGATTGACATTGCCATACGAAGAAGAGTGACGAGGATTTTACTGGGTGAAGGAGAAGCGAGATGACTTTACGGGAATTCTCAGTTGCACATCGTCTGCCATCGGAGTGGGTCAAACTGCGAGAGTGCAGTGGACAGATCGCTGCGAGGAATGATTTTTGGTATCGCCGTGATCTTCAAGACGAGGCACGACAACTGGCCATGCGTGCTTCAGACATTCTTGTGGAGGCGACTCGGCAAGTTCGTCCAAGGGTGTTCCCGTGTGCTGGTTGAGAATAAGTCTGACCAAATCGTGCATATCAGAACTACCCAAAGACGTAAAGCACTACGAACCTCCAAAGCTTAGTACCCCCGCGGCCAGCGACGGAGAGTCTACCGTTGTCGGTCAGGAGGCCACTCAGGCGGCTCGCATTCCGGACATTGGATGTTGATGAACGCGAGCCATTTCAGGATATCGACAACTCTGGGAAGCGGCTGTCCGTCACTCATGCGGTAGACGCCAAATACTTTTCCAAAGCGATCTGTCACATAGACTGCCGCTGCATTGTGCTCCTGCAAGTCAACCGCACCCAGGTCACGATGGACACGCCCGTCCTCGTCAGCCAAATGGGTACGGGAGTTTCAAGTGTTGATGTCTCTCCGCGGACTGATCGGATGACTTCACGATAGCGAGCACCTCGGCTTCCTCATCTTTAATTTCTTGGTACTGACGGGCCACATCCAATAGCAATTGGATTGTTTCTGTGCGATTGTCCGTACAGATCAGGACTAGATTTGAACGGCCACGATAATCGGACAACTGGATGCGGCGACCGAGTGTCGATGTCAGCTCAAAACCATAGAGGCAATGCCCCTTCGACGGGATTTCGCCCCGTGGAGTGACCACTCCTCGGCTATTTCTGCTTGCGACATACGAACCTCGATTCACGCCTTGTCTGGACCATACACACCCTCGATAATGCTCCGCCTTCTGAATGCTCCCAGCCTCCGCCGATGTGGCTCCGACCGCAATAATCCGCCTGTACCACGGCACGGCATGTTCGTAGTCGAGTGTAGATCAACCAAAGGAAGGCGTCGCCGGGATCTAGTACGCATTAGCTCCACTCGGTTCTGTCAAGGTGGCAGGATGCACCGGGTGCTGGAGACATGACGAGGCACTCCGCCGACGACCGGCAGCACCGCTCAGGGCACAGTATTTGCCTCTCAAGCGATAGTACAAACGGTTCATTGTCTTCGCATCGGCAAAGCAGGATAACTGAGACAGTTAGATATTTATTACGGAGCGACACGTGGTCAACAAATGCTCTAATCCTAACTGCAATACAGAGTTTCGCTATTCTCGTGAGGGGCGTCTCTTCCCATACGAAATCAGGGACCCAGAAGAGCCCTGCCGCGACGTCCCTGCCGTAATCTGCAACAAGAAGCCAGGGCGCGCCACGGTCTATTTCTGGCTGTGCGAACAGTGTTGCAGTCAATTCACTCTTCAGTTCACGGTGAGCGCCGGTGTCACTCTCGCACTTAAGTGCTCAGAGCGGGATGCTGACCGAATATCACACTCACAGTCAAATGCAGTGAGAGAGGACGAGGGCTTCGAGAGGAGATATGCGTGATTAAACTGAAGCGAATCTACGAACCGGCAGCACCAAGCGATGGCGTTCGCATCCTGGTAGAGCGGTTGTGGCCGCGCGGGGTGAAGAAGACCTCGGCCCACTTGGACCAATGGGCGAAGGAAGCCGCACCGAGTGGCACCCTGCGCCAATGGTTTCACCACGATCCTGCAAAATGGAATGAATTCAAGCGAAAATATTTTCGAGAGCTCGATGAAAAGGAAGAGGGATGGAAGCCGCTGCTGACTGCGTCTTCAAGCGGGCAAGTCACTCTGGTCTACAGTTCCCACGACCTCGAGCACAACAATGCCGTAGCGTTGAAGGAATACCTGAGCCATAGGCGGCATAGTCGCGGCAGGCATCTTCCGAAAATAGCGGCGTAGCCCGGAATTGTAGGTGAGGAGACAGGAAATGCAGCGGCGTTATTTCGTGAGGTCGCCGGTGGCGATCTGACAGAGCACATACTTCGTCACGTCAGCGCGATCTCTGTTTGGGTTGTACAGTGAGCACAATAGGAGAACATCATGGCTGATCAGACAGTCCGGTTCATCATCAAGCGCCAGCCGACACCGGATGCAAAACCCTATTGGGAAGAATTCGATCTGCGCTGGCGGCCGGGAATGAACGTCATTATCGGATTGATGGACATCACCGAAAATCCGGTCGATCGGTTCGGAAAAACCACTACGCCGGTGACGTACGAATCCAACTGCCTGGAGGAGGCATGCGGGTCCTGTGCCATGCTGATCAATGGTCGCGCCGCCATGGCGTGCTCCGCGCTGGTGAACAAGCTTGAAAAGCCAATCCGACTCGAGCCATTGTCGCGATTCCCGGTGATCCGCGATTTGGCCGTGGACCGCGGTGTTTTATTCGAAAATCTCAAGCTGGTGAAGGCATGGGTGCCACTCGACGGCACCTATGATTTGGGACCAGGGCTGCGCGTCGAACCGGAAACGCAGGAGAAGATGTACCAAATGTCTCGGTGCTTTTCATGCTGTCTCTGCTTAGAAGTGTGTCCGGAGGTGACAGAGGCAACACGCTTTGTCGGGGCCGCGATCATCAACCAGGTACGCCTGTTTAATGAACAACCGGCAGGTAAATCCCTAAAAACTGAACGACTGCACGCCATGATGGGGGATGGCGGCATTCATCAGTGTTCCTACGCGCAAAATTGCGTGCAGATTTGCCCCAAAAACATCCCACTGACTACGTCAATTTCGGTTGTTTACGGACAGGTCATGAAACAGGTGATCAAGGATCTATTTCAGAATCCAGAAACAGCGATGGAAGGCGAACCAGGCCACAGACGGCCGGTGCGATAGCCGCCGGCGACGGATATGTCCGCACAGATGCACTAGCCTCGGCCACTCTCAGCGAGGCAGAAAACCGACGTGGACGTAAACCGCAGCGAGTGTTTGCGTGCACTCGTTCGCGCATTCTCCGCACCGCTGCGAAACACATCGCGGATTTGTTCCTATTCCGAGTGCCCCTGCTCATAGCGCTCCCGAATCGGCGACAAATATTCCACCACGGCATCAGCCAGCACCTTCTTGAATTGCGCATAGCGTTTTCCGGCTGTCTCGTGGATTGCATACATCCCAGAAAAGACGAGATCCGTTTCTCAGAGGACACTCAGCTGTACATCGATCCGATTGACTGTATTGCAGTGCATGCACGCCGACGTGCCCGGTATGGGCGATCTTCGCGCCTGACGATGACGATCTCCTCACAAGGTGGAAGGTATACACCGAGAAGAATGCCCGCTATTACCATTCTCCAGGACGTCACCGAACGCTAAATGAAACTTTAAAGTACTCTGAATTCCCGGCCGCTTGTCTTTCTTCGCAGTATTTGTCTGCTATCCAGCGGTACAAGCGGTTCATTCTTCGGGGCTTTCGAGAAGTTACCCACCCGTGCTCACGAGAAGTTACCCATCTGCTCGGTAATCAAGAGTCGAACTAAGCGTTGTTTGAACGGTGCGGTGATGATGAGTCACCATGCCCGACG